>ERZ773090.11-NODE-11-length-292494-cov-30.6941_pt1 | contig 292494 bp, 285 predicted proteins | sample MGYA00580579_ERZ773090 | MGnify/ENA primary metagenome ERZ773090 (study PRJEB29015, sample SAMEA2738014) | human oral metagenome | biome: human oral; feature: human-associated habitat; material: dental | place: China | collected 2132 ... | reverse complement strand
ATGGGACAAATATTTTAGGGCGCGGAGCAGGCTATGTCTTAAAAGATCAGGCAACCAATACTTACTTCAGTCTTGTTTCAGACAACACCTTCCTTCCTAAATCGTTAGTTAACCCAAATCATGGAACAAGCAGTTCTGTAACTGGATTGGTATTTGATGGTAAAGGTTATGTTTATTATTCAACGAGTGGTAACCAAGCTAAAAATGCTTTCATTAGCTTAGGAAATAATTGGTATTATTTTGATAATAACGGTTATATGGTCACTGGTGCTCAATCAATTAACGGTGCTAATTATTATTTCTTATCAAATGGTATTCAATTAAGAAATGCTATTTATGATAATGGTAATAAAGTATTGTCTTATTATGGAAATGATGGCCGTCGTTATGAAAATGGTTACTATCTCTTTGGTCAACAATGGCGTTATTTCCAAAATGGTATTATGGCTGTCGGCTTAACACGTGTTCATGGTGCTGTTCAATATTTTGATGCTTCTGGGTTCCAAGCTAAAGGACAGTTTATTACAACTGCTGATGGAAAGCTGCGTTACTTTGATAGAGACTCAGGAAATCAAATTTCAAATCGTTTTGTTAGAAATTCCAAGGGAGAATGGTTCTTATTTGATCACAATGGTGTCGCTGTAACCGGTACTGTAACGTTCAATGGACAACGTCTTTACTTTAAACCTAATGGTGTTCAAGCCAAAGGAGAATTTATCAGAGATGCAAATGGATATCTAAGATATTATGATCCTAATTCCGGAAATGAAGTTCGTAATCGCTTTGTTAGAAATTCCAAGGGAGAATGGTTCTTATTTGATCACAATGGTGTCGCTGTAACCGGTGCCAGAGTTGTTAACGGACAGCGCCTCTATTTTAAGTCTAATGGTGTTCAGGCTAAGGGAGAGCTCATTACAGAGCGTAAGGGTCGTATTAAATATTATGATCCTAATTCTGGAAATGAAGTTCGTAATCGTTATGTGAGAACATCATCAGGAAACTGGTACTATTTTGGCAATGATGGCTATGCCTTAATTGGTTGGCATGTTGTTGAAGGAAGACGTGTTTACTTTGATGAAAATGGTGTTTATCGTTATGCCAGTCATGATCAAAGAAACCACTGGGATTATGATTACAGAAGAGACTTTGGTCGTGGCAGCAGTAGTGGTATTCGTTTTAGACACCCTCGTAATGGATTCTTTGACAATTTCTTTAGATTTTAATACTTATCTTAGAAGAATAGTGTTTTGATTATTTCATCTTCTAATGTTAAAAAGAAGTCTGAGCTGTAAATTTCTCAGGCTTCTTTTTTGGCTGTTATCAAAAAAACAGAGCCAAACTAAAATATTGTTTGGCTTCTATTAAATTAATGTCAATGCTTACAATTTTGTAAGCTACGATTCTTTAAGTGTAAGATATCTTTTCTTTTTTTATTTTAAGATAGTAGTATAAATAAATTAAGTTATAATGATAAAAAGGAGAAGCTATGTTTTTAGAAATCAATCACTTAGAAAAAGTTTTTCGTACCCGTTTTTCAAAAGAAGAAACGCATGCCTTGCAAGACGTTGACTTCAAAGTGGACAAGGGAGAATTTATCGCTATTATGGGAGAATCAGGTTCTGGCAAGACAACTTTACTTAACATTTTAGCGACTTTAGAAAAGCCGACAAATGGGGCAGTTATTCTAAATGGTCAAGACATCACCAAAATCAGAGAAAACAATTTAGCAAAATTTCGTCTTAAAAACTTAGGCTTTGTCTTTCAAGAGTTTAATTTGTTGGATACACTTTCTGTCAAAGATAATATCTTTTTACCTTTAGTGCTTGCTCGTAAAGACTATAAGGAGATGGAAAAACATTTGTATCGCCTTGCTCCGAAATTACGGATTCAAAATTTATTAGAAAAGCGTCCCTTTGAACTTTCTGGTGGTCAAAAACAACGTGTTGCTATTGCTCGCAGTCTGATTACCAATCCGCAAATCCTTTTGGCAGATGAACCAACAGCAGCACTTGATTATCGTAATTCAGAAGACTTATTGAATTTATTTGAAGCTATTAACAATGATGACCAAACGATTCTGATGGTCACCCACTCAGCTAATGCTGCTAGTCATGCTAAACGTGTTCTTTTTATTAAAGATGGACGGATATTTCACCAACTCTATAGAGGAAATAAAAGCAATCAAGAATTTAGCAAAGAAATTTCTCTAAGTATGGCAGCGCTGTTAGGAGGTGAGTAACATGTTCTATCTTAAACTTGCTCTTAATAATATTAAGCAGTCTTTTAAACATTTCACCCCTTTTTTTCTAGTCAGTGTGACAACTTTTATTTTTAGTACTATTACGGTACTCCTTATGACTAGTCCATCCGCTAAGTCTATGGGGGCAGGAGTTTATGCTCTAGGTTTGGCTACCATAGTACTTGATATCTTAGCAGCTATTCTTTGTTTGTATAGTTACAATTTCCTTCTTAAACAGCGTAATAAAGAGTTTGGTCTGTATAATATTTTAGGAATGAATAAGAAGCATATCATTTGGGTATCAACATTAGAGCTGATAGTTGCTTATTTAGTGACAATTATCCTAGGAACCTTTCTCAGTGCAGTTCTCTCAAATTTTTTCTACTTGATTTTTGTCAATATTATTCAGTATGAAGATCTAAATTTTCAATTAACACTACCAGCTTTTGTGATTAATCTTATTCTTTTTGCTGTCATCTTCTTATTTTTAGAACTAGTTAATATTATAAAGATCAGCAAAACATCAGCTCTTAATCTCTTTAGCAATCAAAGTCAAGGAGAACGTGAGCCAAGAGGAAATATTGTTTTAGCTTTTATTGCTATCTTAGCGATTGGTTATGGTTATTATTTATCTGTCACCTCTGGTAATGTTAATGCTATATTTGGTATTACACGCTTTTTCCAGGCTATTTTAGCAGTTATTTTAGGAACTTATCTCTTTTACATTAGTTTTACTACTTGGTATTTGAAACGTCGTCGTAAGAACAAATCTTATTTTTATCAACCAGAGCATTTTGTAACAACTTCGCAGATGATTTTTCGTATGAAACAAAATGCTGTCGGTTTAGCTAACATTACTCTGCTAGCCATTATGGCTTTTGTAACTATATTTTCAACAGTAGCGCTCTATACAAGTAGTGAAAATATGGTTAAAATGGCCTATCCCAAAAATGCTCAGATTGAGATGAAACATATCAGTAACCGCCAACAGGCTGAGGAAATTTTTCAAAAGCAGGTCTTAGCACCGCTTAAAAGAGCCGGCTATAATAGTAAGGCAAAATTTTCAGCTTACCTTGATATCAGCTATCCTGTTCTTTTTACACAAAAGCAAAATTTAGTTCTTGATAAGTCTATTGCAACTAATAGAACATTCTATAAAAACAATCATGCTGGTACAATGGAAATCATAACGCAAGATGACTTCCGGTCTATAGGTAATAAAGTCCCTCAATTATCAGCAGGAGAAGTGGCCTTTTACAGTTATAGCCAAAATACCACTGTTAAACCCTTTAAAACTTTAACTTGGTTTGGTCAAACTTATAAGAATGTTTATCATATAAAATCTATTAAAAATATGGTGATTAGCAACTCAGCAACACCTGCGGGTATTCTCGTTGTTCCTGACGATGCAACTATGGAAGCTATGCGTAAACCTTATGATGATGCATCAAAATATGATTATACCTATACATTTTTAGCTTTTGCTAATCTAACAAATAAAGAAAAACAGGTTTTAAATAGAATGAGTCAGGCTAAGCATGGACTTCTCTATGGCGATGATGATATAGCTGTTCTTTACTCAACTGCTGCGAATTATCGTACTGAAGGGTTGAGAATGACTGGCGGTTTCCTCTTTACAGGATTTCTATTGGGAATTGCCTTCTTACTTGGTGCTGCTTTAATTATATATTATAAACAGCTTTCAGAAGGAACACAAGATAAGCGATCTTATAAAATTTTACAAGAAGTGGGGATGAGCTTAAAACAAATTAAAAAAACAATCAACTCGCAAATTATCCTAGTTTTCTTCCTGCCTTTACTTATGGCTATCGTACATTTTGTTTTTGCTTTGCCTATTCTTAAAAAGCTGCTCTTCCTGTTTGGTGTACAAGGTGATAAATTCCTTTATACTGTTAGCGCTCTAACTGTAGTTGGAATCTTGATTATTTATTTCATTATTTACAAGTTAACGAGCAGAACTTACTATAAAATTATTGAAAGATAAAAAGTGACGATTTTTCGTCACTTTTTTGGTAGAATAAAGTTATGCTAAAGCAAGAAAAAATTTACTTGGTTGAAGATGATACAACCATTGTCAATCTTTTAAAGAATCATTTGGGACAACACTATCAAGTTAAAAGCGTTGATAACTTTAGGGCTATCTTGCAAGAAGTTAAAGAATTTAAACCCGATTTAATTCTGATGGATATTACTTTGCCCTATTTCAATGGCTTTTATTGGACTACTGAAATCAGAAAGAGCATGACCATGCCCATTATCTTTATTTCCAGTGCTGATGAAGAAATGAATGCAGTAATGGCTATGAATATGGGAGGTGATGATTTTTTGAGCAAGCCTTTCTCGCTGCCTATTTTGGATGCCAAAATCGCTGCTTTCTTGCGCCGTGCTAACGAGTTCACTAAGCAAGGCCATCAAATTGAAGAGTTTGAATTAACGTTAGATGGTGTATTCTCAAATTTAGAAAGACAAGAGACTATCCAATTGACTCCAACAGAAACGAAAATTCTTTCCTTACTTATTGATTATAAAGGAGAGGTTGTCACTAAGGAAGCTCTTCTCAATCGACTATGGGAGGGAGAGGAATTTATTGATCAAAACACGCTTAGTGTCAATATGACACGTCTTCGTAAAAAGGTTCTATCAGTAAGTTTTGATAAGATTCATACAGTAAGAGGAGTAGGGTATTTAATTAAATGATAAGATCTTATTTGAGAGAATATAGTATTTGGTATTTAAATTATGCGATTGTTAGTCTTGCTTTTTTACTGACTTTTTATCTTTATCATCTGCCTCTCGTCTATTTTATCAATAGTTTAATCCTCAGTTTAACAATTTTACTGATAACTAGTCTCATTTTATACTGGCGGTTCCACCAAAAATTAAAAAATTTGCATCATTTTATTTATGTAAAAGAACCAAGGAATTTAACTGTGTTAACTGCACCAAGTGATCTTGTTTATAAAGAAATTCTAAAAAAACTGCTGCAGGAACAGTCTGACATTAATTTACAGCATAAAACGCAGGAAGAACAGCTGCAGCAGCTGATTAAATTGTGGTCCCATCAGATGAAAGTTCCTATTTCAGCACTATCTTTAATGGCTCAAACGGGGTATTTAGATAAAGAAGATGTTCAGAGACAATTGTTAAGGTTAGAAAACGATCTTTCTCGTCTTTTGAACTACCTTAAGTTCAGTCAAAATCAAAGCGATTTTCGTTTTGAAAAGTGTCAGATTCGTAATATTCTGATTGATTTGATTAAGAAAAATCAAGTTTTCTTCTTGCAAAAGGACCTTTCTTTGACAATTGATGGCGATTGGGAAATAAAATCCGATAAAAAATGGTTAAGTTTTGTCTTTTCTCAAATTCTTGATAATGCCATTAAATATAATAAAAAGGGTGGGCAGATCACCATTAAGATTAAGGAAAATCAAATACTTATCAGGGATACTGGCATAGGAATTCTAAAGGAAGATATTCCCAGACTTTTTGAAGAAGGCTTTACAGGATATAATGGTCATGAACACCAAAAAGCCACTGGTCTTGGTCTTTATATGGCTAAAAAGGTGCTTAATAATCTTGAGTTAGATATTAATATCGAAAGTCAGATTGATCAAGGAACACAGGTTTATGTTACTAAAAGAAGGTAAGTGGCTGGGACAAACAGCTATGATTGTTGCGTAATCATCCGCTAAAGAATGTAATCTTATTAGATTTACACTATTTTGTGGATAATTGCACAGTAATCATCTATTCTGTTCCGTTCACTTACTTTTTGCTGTTTATTGAGGGGATTCTAATTAATAATGAATGACATTATCTGCTTTTTGAATTTTTTTAATAAGCGGCTGTGCTTCAGGACTTAGGAAATAATTCAAACTTGTTGATGGAAGCAGTTCTCTTAAGATTTGCTCATTTCCTTCTTTAAGCGCCTTGCGGACAGTAGAAGCACTAATAGGACCGTCTTTGTAGGTCTTACGAGGAACAACTATGCAATCAATAGCTTTCTTAGGCAGCTCTTGAAGCATGATTTGATTATAAATACCAGTCACCAGACTTGTTGGTTCCTCACCGACATAACGCCCTTTGATACCAAGGTATTTTGCAATTTGAATGAAAATAGCTAGATCAATGCGTGCCTGACTTTCAATGACTGATGCCTGATCTTTTTGAAAATAGCTAGGAAAGATTGATTTGCTGATGATATAAGGACCCGTTTCATGATAGCAAATATTTGATAGATGCTCTGTTCCAGCTAAAATCAATTGTTTTCTAACTGAAAAAGGGATGAGGCTACTATCGTCGCTGACCATAAAAAGATGCAAGAGTTCATTTTCAGCAGCGGCTTTTTCAACCAAATACTGATGGCCTAAAGTAAAAGGATTGGCGTTGATAACGAGAGCAGCAGTAGTTTGGAACTCGCTATCAGGTTTTTCAAGATTTTTTAAATAATTACTAAAACCATCTTTTTTATTTTCCATAAAAACAATTTGCTTATCGGCTCTGGCAATTTCGTAAAAACCCAAGTCTTTAAAGAATTTTGCAGTATCAGGTTTAGTATAAAGAAAAAGATGTGTATTACCACGTTCAAATTGAATATTAATTAAATGCGTGACAATTTCATTAAGCAAACCATCACCTTGATAATGATGATCTACACTTAAACAACGAAGAGTATTGCCAAAACAACTTCCTGTCGCAATGATATTTAAGTCATCATCAAACATGGCACAAATATAATCTAAGTTAGTATCACGGCGTATGCCTTCTTGTTCTAATAAAATATCAACTTTTTGAAGGCTTTTTTTATCAGAAAAATAAATTTTTGAAATAGGATGAGAAGTTGACATGGTTTACTCCTTTAAAATAAATTGCAGATATCAGTGACAGATCCTTTACTAGAGAAAGCTTCACACTGTTTAAATAGGCAGGATCTCAGAACTCTTTGTTAGAATAAACCATAACCTCAACTCATTTGTAGCATTTGCTCAATAAAATGTAATATTCTAACAGAGATGAAACGGCTTAAATCAGCTGTTCTAAAAAAGCAAAATAAAGTGTTAGTGAGAGTAAATCAGCAGCACCGCCGGGACTTAAATGACGATCAGTTAATATTTGATTGTAAGAATTAAGCTGTTCTTTTAGTTGATAAGGAGGTAAGTCTTTTTCTAATAAAGTTTGAGCTTCTTGTTGGACTTTTTTCCAAGACTTAATACCCCCTCGATGAATAATATTGCTGTCTTCAATAAACGTCATCAGATAGAGCAAGAGCTTAAGCTGGCTTATTTGGATATCCTGTTTTTTCAGTAATTCATTTCTAAAAAAAGGAAGGGCTTTTTGAGTAAGGCTTGGATAACCTTGGGATGCCTCACCTCTAAGGCCTTTAAGACCATATTGTAAAAATAATTTCTCACCATATGTAAGGTTTCTTTTAGTCTCCACATGGCTTAAATCATTTTGAATTAAATGCATACTCATTTCCCCTGCCAAATGACAGATAGTCAGACTATCTTGAGGCATAAAGCGTCTTTTTTCTTGGATCAGTTCAATGTGTTTAGCCAAATAACTGCCGGTTGCTCCTAAAAGCAGAGCAAAAGAGAAATTAATGCCTTTATGAGTATTGACTTTCTCAGTTGCAGAAAACATAGCAGCCTCAGCTTCTATGCCAAGTTTTCTGAGTTGATTAAACAGATATTGTGGACTTTCATTATGATAGAGCCACCCTACTTCAATATATTTTTTAAAAAACGGAGATAAGGATAATATACTATCAAGAAAGGTATAAAAATCCATGTCATTGTGAGCGCCGTTATTATGACAATCTACTAAACCAGGTTTAGGTGTTAGATTCAATTCATAAAGCAGTGATTTGACTGCTAAATAGCTCAAAGAAGCAAGCTTTTCTTTAGTCTGCATTGGTCTTACTTACTTTCCATTTGTTGAAGAATAAAGTCAAGAGAAGCATTCAAGTGCTCATGGGTGATAAGAGTAATTTGCTCGACATCCTTATTGCGCATACCACGATAGATAATCCAATGTTCTTTCAAAGCTCGCTTACGCCGTTCTACAGAAGCAATTGATATTTCTCGAAAATATCTCAAATAAGTCTGTAATTCGGTAACGATCTCTCGTAGGCGCAACATTTGACTTTTTCGATAAATCAGATCGTTAAATTGATTGAAATTATCTAAAATAGTTTCGATATCACCATCTTCAATAAAATCTTCACAGTCAGTTAGAATTTTTTTCATATCTGCAAAATCTTTATCAGTCATTAAATACATTGCCTTGGTAGCTGCCAGAGTGTCTAAAGCCTTTCGGATATCAAAAATTTCAATAGCATCTTTTAAAGAAATGCCACGAACAACAATGCCGTGTTTGGGAATATGTTCAACAAGTTTTTCTTCTTCTAAAACCCCCAGTGCATAGCGGATAGGTGTCCGACTAATATTAAGAGCAGAAGCAAGTTCTTTTTCGTTAATGCGACAGCCTGCTGGAATTTCACTAAGAATGATGGTCTTCCTTAAAGCTTCATAAAAAGCAACTTTTAAAGGAACATTTTGTGATAAATCTAAATTATTTTTTACAGCAGTTATAACTGATGCGTTCATAGTTAACTCCTAGTTTTTAATAATAACTTCATTATACCTAAATTAATGACGAAAGGGCTCGTTTCTTGATGATTTAATTTATAAAATAATAATGGATTAATTGGCTGGAACAGACTAGATGGTTACACAGCAATAGTCTAGTCTGCCCCACCCCACTCTCTTACTAATATTACAAGTAAAAGAGCTAGGAAATAAACTTGCTCCCTAACCCTCTTTAGGATAAGTGTGATTTTCTTATTGTGGAATATAAAATGGTAGACGTCCCACGATAAGAATTGTCACCACAAAGATGATGAAGACAACCAGTGCATATTTAGCAGACTCTCTTTGCCATTCGCCCATGTCTAAGCCCGTTAAGCGAAGAAGTAGATAAATAAAGGCAACTAATGGACTCAATAAGTGAAAAGCTTGTCCCATCAATGAGGCTAAAGCCATAGCAACATTATCAAATCCATATTTAGCACCAGCTTCCGCCAAGACTGGCATAATACCATAATAAAAGCCATCATTTGAAAGGAAAAATGTACCAGGAGCAGAGATAAAGGCGATGACTAAGCCCCAGAAACCAGCCAGTTGTTTAGGAATGATAGTTGTAAAGCTTTGTGCTAGAGCCCCAGCCATACCAGAACCTTGGAAAAGTCCCATGAAGATACCTGCAGCGAAGACAAGGATAACAACTTGAACAGCATCACCAGCATTTTCACTAATTCGTTTTGATTGTTCTTTCAAATTAGGGTAGTTGACCATTAAAGCAATACAAGTTCCTAATGCAAAGAGAAGAAGTGAAGGCATTTCAATAGCCGAAATGAAAGAACCGACAACTAACCAAGCAATTAAGATAAGTGTCAAAATACCATTAAACCAAAAATTTTGAGGTCGACGAATTTTAAGTGTATCAGGATCGTTAACAGTGATTAATTCTGTTATTTCTTTGTCAGATAATTCAGTAACACCTAAACGTTTGCGTTCTTTTTTACCCATGCTTCTAGCGACGAAGAAGATAACATAAAGTAGGGATAAAATCATACCGGGTGCTAGATAGCCTAATATTTCAGAACCAACGTTTAAAACAGACATAGCCCGAGCAGTTGGTCCGCCCCAAGGAAGTAGGTTCATAATAGTATTTTGAAGAATAATCAAAACACCAAGATTCATAATTTTCATATTGAGTTTTTTATAGATTGGCAGAAAGGCAGAACAGCAAATAAGAGTAGTTGTAGTTCCGTCGCCATTAAGAGAAACAGCAGCGGAAACGATAGCGGTAGCTATCAAAACTTTCATTGGATCGCCCTTAGCAAAGCGAATCATTTTTTCAGTAATCGGATCGAACAGCCCTGCATCCAGCATTAATGAGAAATATAAGATAGCAAATAGAAGCATAATTCCTGTTTGAGCGGTATTATTAATTCCATATAATACCATAGGCCCAATAGCTGTTAAATTATGGGAAATTTTATCGCCTCCCAAAAATTCAATGAAACTTTTATCAGCTGTAAAGTTTGCAGAATTTGTTAAGATAACAATAATGACAGCTACTAAAGGAACTATAATCAGTGCCGTAAAAGGCGACATTTTCTTCTTCATAACAACGTACATGAAGACAATAATCATAGCATAAGCTAGAATTGTTAGCAACATAATGTGTCTCTCCTTTTTTATTAGTCTTTTTAATTAAAACCCAATGAACATCACAGAATCTAAAAAGAAGGTTATTAAGTTTGTCTAAGACTAGTATAAATGAAAGCGCTTAAAAATAAAACGATCTTCTTTAAGAAGAACACAAAAAAAACATTTTGAAAAGGCCTTCAAAAAGAACACAAAAAATCCCAAAAAAACTTAGAATCCATTATATAATAGAGTTAGAAAATTTGATTGGGCAGATGACTTTTTATTTGTTATTATTATATTATAAGAAAGGGGAAGAGTATGGGAATTTTTACGCGATTTTTCAATAAATTACAGGATCCTATTGAAAAAAACAACGATAGTAAAAAGGAAAAGGCTGCAAATTCTTTTCAATCTGAATGGGAGCCTATTTCGGCTTTTATTCCTGCAGATGAAGTCGATTATCAAACAGTCAGTCTTATCGCAACAGCTATTGCAGCTGAAGATCACCCAAATAGGCAATTTGTTGTCAAAAAAATTTTACAGCGCAATCCTGAAAGCTTAAGGGTTTCATTGATTGCTGCCAGTATTGCGGCTGGCGAATCAACGGATTGTCAGTTAACGGTTAAACGTATTTATAAAAAGAAATAAAGAGGAGGTTGTTGATTAATGTTGCGTAAATTTAAAATCTCGATTGATGGTAAAGAATACTTAGTTGAAATGGAGGAAATCAGTGAAAGTTCAGTACCAGCAGCTACCCCCATCACTCCTACAACAGAAAACACGAGGGCAGCATCAGATCAAAAACAACAGTCCCAGACACCATCACCAGCTGCAACAGCCTCTGCTGCTAATACGATGCCAGCTCCAATGCCTGGAACTATTTTAAAGGTTCTTGTTAATGTTGGTGACACTGTTTCTGAAAATCAGCCTTTGATGATTCTAGAAGCGATGAAAATGGAAAATGAAATTGTTGCTGGCATGGCAGGTACTGTTTCTGCTATTCATGTTAGTTCGGGGCAGACGGTTGATGCTGGTGATAACTTAATTACAATTGCTTAATTAAGTAGAAGGAAGTGAGTTTGTGGAAACTTTAATTTCAGGAATAATATCCATTACTATCCCTCAAATAATTATGATGGTCATCGGGGCTGTTTTAATGTATTTAGGGATTAAAAAAGAATATGAACCAACCTTATTGATACCTATGGGACTTGGTACACTTTTAGTGAATTTTCCCGGTACAGGTGTCCTAACTCAGGTTATTAACGGCGTTAAACAAGAGGGAATCTTTGATATTCTCTTCAAATTCGGAATCAATACAGAACTTTTTCCGCTTTTAATTTTTATCGGAATCGGTGCTATGATTGACTTTGGCCCTCTACTTCAAAATCCTTTTATGCTGCTCTTTGGTGCAGCAGCTCAATTTGGGATTTTCTTTGTTGTCGTCGTAGCTGTTATGGCTGGCTTTGATATCAAAGAAGCCGCTTCAATTGGTATTATCGGTGCAGCAGATGGTCCAACATCAATCTTTGTTGCTAACCAACTAGCACCAAAACTATTGGGTCCTATAACAGTTGCTGCCTATTCTTACATGGCTTTGGTACCAATTATTCAACCATTTGCTATTAAGTTGGTAACAACTAAAAAGGAACGTAAGATTCGTATGACTTATAAGGCAGAAAATGTTTCTAAAATGACGAAAATTCTGTTTCCTATTGTTATTACTATTGTAGCAGGATTTATTGCTCCAATTTCCTTGCCGCTGGTCGGTTTCTTAATGTTTGGTAATCTTTTACGTGAATGTGGTGTTTTGGATCGTCTATCGCAAACAGCACAAAATGAGTTAGTTAATATTGTTAGTATTTTGCTCGGTTTAACTATCTCTGTAAAAATGCGGGCCGACCTTTTTCTTAATGTGCAAACCTTACTTATTATCTTGTTTGGTTTAGTAGCATTCATTATGGACTCTGTTGGCGGTGTTGTTTTTGCTAAAATTGTAAATCTTTTTCGTAAGGAAAAAATCAACCCAATGATTGGTGCAGCTGGGATTTCAGCTTTTCCAATGTCCAGTCGTGTTATCCAAAAGATGGCAACCGATGAAGATCCTCAAAACTTTGTTTTGATGTACGCAGTAGGTGCTAATGTTTCAGGACAGATTGCTTCTGTTATCGCAGGTGGCTTACTTCTGTCATTCTTTAGCTAAGATACAACAGAAAAAAAGAAGGATAAAAAAGATATGAATACGAATGATCTCCTTCAAGCCTTTGAATTAATGGGCTTGGGTATGGCTGGTGTCTTTATTGTTTTAGGTATTTTATATATTGTTGCTGAACTTTTAATCAAAATTTTTCCAGTCAATAATTAAAACTACGTTAATTTTAGAATAACGCGACACCCGTGGGATTCATTCCTGCCAGCGCCGCCTATCCAAAAAATATGAGGTAAAAAATATGGATATTAAACAAACAGCTGTTGCTGGTTCGTTAGAATCTAGCGATATCATGGTAACAGTAAATCCTAGTGATGTTCAAGGCATTACGGTTCAATTAGAAAGCAGTGTTGAAAAACAATTTGGTCAACAAATCCGTAAAGTCATTGAGGAAACATTGAAACATTTGGGTGTTAAAGCAGCAAGTGTTGAAGCAGTTGACAAAGGCGCTTTAGATTGCACTATTAAAGCACAAACCATTACAGCCGTTCACCGTGCGGCACAAGTAGAAGTCTATGACTGGAAGGAGATTGACTCATGGAACGCTTAAGAAGAACAATGATGTTTGTTCCCGGTGCCAATGCAGCTATGCTGCGAGATGCTCCTTTATATGGTGCGGACTCCATTATGTTTGATTTGGAAGATTCTGTTTCTCTTAAAGAAAAGGATGCTTCTAGAACATTAGTTCATTTTGCCTTAAAAACATTTGATTACAGCAAGGTAGAAACAGTTGTTCGTATCAATAGTTTAGATAGTTGCGGCGCTTTAGACATTGAAGCGGTTATTATAGCCGGTGTTGATGTTATTCGATTGCCAAAAACAGAAACTGCTAAAGATATTAGAGAAGTTGAAGATGTCATTGAAAGAGTAGAGCGTAACAATGACATCGAAATTGGGCGTACGAAAATGATGGCAGCAATTGAATCTGCCCAAGGAGTTTTGAATGCGCTTGCAATTGCTAAAGCATCAGATCGTTTAATTGGGATTGCTCTTGGAGCTGAAGATTATGTTACCAATATGAGAACGCGCCGTTATCCTGATGGTCAAGAACTTTTCTTTGCTCGCAATATGATTTTACATGCTGCTCGTGCCGCCGGTATCGCAGCAGTTGACACTGTTTATTCTGATGTTAATAATCCAGAAGGATTTCAAAATGAAGTACGTTTAATTAAGCAACTTGGATTTGATGGTAAATCTGTTATCAACCCTCGTCAAATTCCATTGGTTAATGCAATTTACGCTCCAAATGAAAAAGAAATTCAAAAGGCAAAAGAAGTTGTTTGGGCCATTCATGAGGCTGAAAGCAAAGGTTCTGGTGTTGTTTCGCTTCAGGGTAAAATGGTTGATAAACCAATTGTTGAGCGCGCTCAACGTGTTATTGCTTTAGCTAAGGCCGCTGGATTACTTACTGGGGAGGATATTTCAAATGGCAGAAAATAAATTAGGACGTGATATTCCTCGAAAATATGCCAATCAATATGGTGTATTTGAAGGAGAACTTGCACATATTAAAAGCTATAAGGAATCCAGCCGACAAGTTAAACCGGTAAAACCTAGTGATGATAAACTTTTATCTTCTATTCATGAAGCAATTGAAAAAACAGGGCTCAAAGATGGTATGACTATTTCTTTCCATCATCATTTTCGTGAAGGGGACTATGTCATGAATATGGTGCTTGATGAAATCGCTAAGATGGGGATTAAGGATATCTCTATCGCTCCAAGTTCAATTGCCAATGTTCATGAACCACTGATTGATCATATTAAAAATGGTGTTGTTACTAATATTACTTCAAGTGGTTTGCGTGATAAAGTTGGTGCCGCCATTTCAGAAGGCATTATGGAAAATCCTGTTATTATTCGTTCTCATGGTGGACGTGCACGTGCTATTGCAACAGATGATATTCATATTGATGTTGCCTTTTTGGGAGCACCAAGTTCAGATGCCTATGGTAACGTTAACGGAACTAGAGGAAAAACGACCTGTGGTTCACTTGGTTATGCTATGATTGATGCCAAATATGCTGATCAGGTCGTCATTGTTACAGATACTTTGGTGCCATATCCTAATACACCTATTAGCATCCCGCAAACAGATGTTGATTATATTGTAGTAGTAGATGCTATTGGTGATCCAGAAGGCATTGCCAAAGGAGCTACACGTTATACTAAGAACCCTAAGGAATTACTTATTGCAGAGTATGCTGCTAAAGTGATTACAAGCTCTCCTTACTATAAGGAAGGTTTCTCTTTCCAGACAGGTACTGGAGGTGCTTCCCTTGCTGTGACACGTTTTATGCGTGAACAAATGATTAAAGATGACATCAAAGCTAATTTTGCACTCGGTGGTATTACCAATGCAATGGTTGAACTATTGGAAGAAGGTTTGGTTGATAAGATCCTCGATGTTCAAGATTTCGACCATCCATCTGCTGTATCTTTGGATCGTAATGCTGAAAAACATTATGAAATCGATGCTAATATGTATGCTTCGCCATTAAGTAAAGGTTCTGTTATCAATCAATTAGACATTTGCGTTCTCTCAGCTTTGGAGGTTGATACAAATTTTAATGTTAATGTTATGACAGGTTCGGATGGGGTTATTCGCGGAGCATCAGGTGGTCACTGCGATACAGCTTTTGCTGCTAAAATGAGTCTGGTTATCTCACCATTGGTTCGTGGACGCATTCCTACTTTTGTTGATAAGGTTAATACTGTTATTACACCAGGTACAAGTGTTGATGTTGTCGTAACAGAAGTTGGTATCGCTATCAATCCTAATCGTCCAGATTTGATTGAATATTTCAAAGATTTGAAAGTACCTCAATTGACCATTGAAGAGTTAAAAGAAAAAGCTTACGCTATTGTTGGTAATCCTCAACCTATTCAATATGGTGATAAGATTGTAGCGCTTATTGAATACCGTGATGGCAGCTTAATTGATGTTGTTCGCAATGTCTGATACAGATGTTTTTAAAGGAGAAGAAGTTACGCTTGAGGAAATGATGGCAGCTCGTGAACAACGTAGCTTTCGACAATTGTCTTTACTTCGAAAATTTGAAGGTCAATCCTTGCTGTGTGCTAGCATGAACATCCCTGGCCCAATTAAAAGCTCAGAAAGTTTAAATAAAACTTTTCAGTCAATTATTAATCTTGTCAAAAAAGATTTAAGAGGTCGTATTATTTTTGAAAAGGAAGTTCATCAAAAAACTGGCTGGGAATATTATTGCCTTTCTGACCTTCCTGTATCAGAATTGAAAACGAAGATGATTGCTATTGAGACAAAAATTAGCATTGGCCGTCTGATGGATTTGGATGTCTTACATCTAGTTAATGGTATACCGCAGCCAATCAGTCGTCAGGAACTCGGTTTTCCTAGACGTCAATGTTATATTTGCCAAAACGATGCTAAAGTTTGTAGCCGTTCTCGTAAACACAGTGTTATTGAAATGCAAGAAGCTATCGCAAAATTCATCAAAATCAATCACTAAAGGAGGATAGAAATGACAAAAATCCATATTATGGAGACGGTTTTAAGAGACGGGCAGCAAAGTCAAATTGCAACACGAATGACAACTAAAGAAATGTTACCTGTTCTTAAAACTTTGGATGAAGCTGGATATCATGCTTTAGAGATGTGGGGTGGAGCGACCTTTGATTCCTGCCTTCGTTTTTTAAACGAGGATCCATGGGAAAGATTGCGTACTATTCGTAAACATGTTAAAAAGACAAAATTGCAGATGTTACTGCGTGGTCAAAATTTATTGGGCTACCGCAATTATGCTGATGATGTTGTTTGCTCTTTCATTCAAAAATCAGTTGAAAATGGTATTGATATCGTCCGTATTTTTGATGCTTTGAATGATCCGCGTAATCTACAAACGGCAGTTAGTGCTACTAAGGAAGCTGGCGGACATGCTCAAGTGGCTATTTCTTATACAACTAGTCCCGTTCATACAATTGATTATTTTGTTCATTTATCTAAAGAATATGCTGAAATCGGAGCAGACTCCATTTGTATCAAGGATATGGCTGGTGTTTTAACACCTCAAACAGGTTATGACCTTGTAAAGCGTATCAAAGAAACGATTGATTTGCCACTAGAAGTACATACTCATGCGACAAGTGGTATCTCTGAAATGACTTATCTTAAGGTTGCAGAAGCTGGTGCTGATATTATTGATACTGCTGTATCTTCCTTTGCAGGCGGAACTAGTCAACCAGCGACAGAATCTATAGTTATCGCTTTAGAAGAACTTGGTTTTGAAACAGGTGTTGATCTACAGAAAGTTGAGACAGCAGCAGCTCACTTCAATACTATCCGTGATCATTATCGTGCAGAAGGTCTTTTAAATCCTAAGGTTAAGGATGTTGAGCCTAAAACTTTGATTTATCAAGTTCCAGGCGGTATGTTGTCTAATTTGCTTAGTCAATTAACAGAACAGGGATTGGCCAATCGCTATGAAGAAGTGTTGGCCGAAGTTCCTCGTGTTAGAGCCGATTTGGGTTATCCGCCGTTGGTTACACCTTTATCGCAAATGGTTGGGACACAATCTCTACTGAACATTATCTCTGGTGAACGCTATAAAGTTGTTCCTAACGAAATTAAGGATTATATTCGTGGACTTTATGGACGTCCACCTGCAGCCATTGCCGATGATATTAAAGAAAAAATCATTGGGGATGAAGAAGTGATTACTGTTCGTCCAGCAGATTTAATCGAGCCTCAATTACCTAAACTTAGACAGGAAATTGCTGAATATGCAAGAAGTGAAGAAGATGTTTTAAGTTACGCTTCTTTCCCGCAACAAGCTAAAGATTTCTTAGGGCGTCGTGAAGATCCCTTCTACGATGTACCTGTACAAAATGTTTCTGTTACCATTGATTTTGATTAAAGAAATTTATCCATATAAAAAATTCTAGAAGATTAATGTACTGACTCCAAAAAGTTGGACAAGAAATTATTGAAAGGATTTAGTCCTGTAGCACAGGACTGAGTCCTTTATTATTGTAGTAAAAAATGTAGTTAGTTATGGTTTTTTCAAGTTTGTCGAGCAATTTGAAAGTCTTTTCATATACGTTAATTTCATCAAAAAACACCCCAAACGTTAGATTTTCTGTCTAATTTTTAGAGTGCAGGTCAAATTAGGAATTAGACTACCTTCCTGTCTGTTTAGACACTTACAGTATAGTCTATTTGGGCTTTTTATTGTATTTTGAAATTAACTAGCTAGCACCACGGGTATAGACATATATGTTTTCATGCTCCTGCCTCAAAAGTTCCCCAAACCTTTTTATATAGCTATACTAACTATGAGGTATGGGAAATCAAGTCATTTTAATATATATTTACATAAATATAGTTATGTTATAATTTATCTAAAGCATTTTTTTGTTCATCATTAACGATATGAGTATAAAGGTCTGTTACTTGAGTAGAAGCATGACCTAATTGATGACTGACCAAAACTTGTGATTTGGTAGCATCGTATAATCTAGTTGCAAGCGTGTGTCTTAGTTTGTGGGGAGTGACGCGGATTTTGAAATCTTGCGAATATTTAGCAACCATTTTTTCAATAGAAGAAGCATCCATGCGATTAGGAACACCACGATATTCGGATAAAAAGAAAGCTAGATCAGTCTTTTCAGCCTTGTAGCGCCCCCGTCTGATAGTAATGTAGTTTTCTAAATAAGGTTTAGCGAAACCAGCGACATTAACCGAATCGTGTTTGCCGCCCTTACGGGTAACTTCAATAATCATCATATTGAGATTAACATCCTTAAGATCAAGGTTAACAGCCTCTGAAAGACGAACTCCAGATGCTAGCAGCAAAGCAATAATTGCCAAATCTCTTTCTTTATTTTTTCGAAAAGAGGAAAGAGCGCGTTTAGAAAGTTTGTGTTCATATTCACAATCTACATATTCTAAAAATTCCATTGTTTCATTGCCTAAAAAGAGTTTTTGTTTAATATTCTCAGCTCGTGCGGCCAATGTTTCCTTTTTCTTTTTAGTTGATACCTTTTTCATGACATTTCGATAAAAATAAGGTTCGCCATCAGCATTTTCAACTTCCTCAGTCAAGTATTTATAAAGGCTTGATAAGGCTGAAAGTGTGCGGTTTATCGTTGTCTGAGAAACACCTTGACGTTTGTTTTTAGTGTTTAAAAGAGTTCGTTCTCGTAAATAAAGAATAAAGGATTCCATATCTTTTTTACTAAGATGCTCCAAAGTTTCCAGCGGAATATCGGCAAGTTTAGTCGCATCAGAAACGCCAGAATTGATTAACCATTCAAAGAAACGCCGATATTCTTTTAAATATTCGTATAAGGTCGTAAAACTATAAGGAACTGTCAATTTAGATTGATAATACTCTAGCACATACCAAGGCATAAGTTCCTTAAGTTCGTCAATTTTTTCAAGTAAGAGTTCACGTCTCATTTAAATATAGCTCCATAATTGTGATTATTAAAAGTATAGCACACCTGCAAACTATTTTCAAGAAAATTATAGTTTTTCGGAAAGATACGATAACCTTTTATTTAAGGCAATTTTTTAGAGATATTTGAGAATTAATTGATATTTATTTGATTTTCAAGTTCTATACTTAAAGTGTAAAAAGAAATACTACAGTTTGATTAATTAAAAAAGGAGGCAAATTATGAAAAAGGTACTTGAAATCAAACACTTGTCCAAACGATATGGACAACAATTAGCGCTTGATAATGTTAATCTTACCATTCAAAAAGGTGAAATTTATGGGCTAATTGGTAAAAATGGTGCAGGTAAGACAACTCTCATCAAAGTCATTACAAAGCTTATTCAACCAAGTCAGGGAAGTGTTTCAGTCTTTGGTTCTAGCACCCAGAGCGAATGGACACACGCTCTTAAGCGTGTCGGTTCTGTGATTGAGACACCTGTTGCACTTAATCATTTGACTGCCCGACAAAATCTGCACTACTACTGCAAGGCACGGCATGTTCCTAATGCTGACAAAGTGATTGACGAAAGTTTAACGCTGGTTGGCCTTACCAATACAGGTAAGAAAAAATTTCGTGGTTTTTCACTTGGTATGAAACAGCGTCTGGGTATAGCTATAGCTTTGATTGTCAAACCAGATTTTCTTATCTTAGACGAACCAATTAATGGCTTGGATCCCGTGGCGATCAAGGAATTTCGGCACATGATTAAGAAACTTAACGAAGAACACGACATGACAGTGATTATTTCCAGTCATATCCTATCTGAGCTTTATCAAGTGGCTACTAAGTTCGGTATTATTGAGAATGGTCGTATTATCAAGGAAATTAGCAAGGCTGATTTTGATACCCAAAGCGAAGACTATATCGTTTTAAAGACCAGTCATATCAATGAAGCCAGCCAAATTCTTCAGGATCAAATGAATTATCGTATTAAGGTCACTAACGCGGACAATGAAATTCATGTGTTCGGACAATCTCATAGTATCAAAGGTATTGTCAAAGAACTAGTTGCAAATGCTGTTGATATTGACGAAATCTACTACAAACGCCAAGATTTAGAAGATTACTTCACACAAATTGTAGAATAATAAAGAAAGGAGAGTTCGTTATGTTACACACAATTCAAGCTGATTTCTATCGTCTATTTCGCTCCAAAGGTTTTTGGATTTCAGAATTTTTTCTAATATTAAATATTATTTCTGGTGTTTTTTTTGGAGATACAGGGCACGTTGGTATCCAGCCTCCACAAAAAGTAAAAACTACTTGGACTGGTTTTAAAGCTCTTGTCAATTGCTCGAATAATATTTCTACTACAGTGTTGTTTATCTTAATTATTATTGCTATCGTTGTTGGTGTGGATTTAAATCAAAAATTATATAAAAATAGTATTACTTGCGGTGTGTCGCGAACCGGTTATTTCTTTGCGAAAGCTTCTGTCATTATTGCTATCTCATTTAGTCAGTTTATCCTCTCATATGCACTAGCTTTCATTTTGGGAACAATCGTTCATGGTCTGGGTACAGCACCTCATAATTTCGCTGCACATTTTGCGGTAACAGTCCTTATCCAACTACTATGCAGTATTGCATGGGCCAGCATCGCTACCTTTGCTCTTTATATGACTCACTCAATTGTAGCTATCTTTGTAAGTTTTATTCTTGGGACTGCCGTCTTGGGCCTCCCTACCGTTTTCTTCCCTAAAATAGAACTATTTAAGTACTTTGGCTTAAATTTCAACTTTGTCCTTGCAAGTGATGCAACTGTTGCACAAAATTCGGCTTTAGTTGCTCTCGGATTTATCGTCATCTTTGCATTATTTGGTTTAATTATTTTTAAAAAGCAAGACTTATAAAAAGAATCATTGTGCATAAAATATAATAATGCACAATGATTCTTTTTTTATAGCGTTACAGTTAAAATAAACCAATTCCCTTCAGTTGTTAAAATCAATTCCCCGCCTAAAATGTCCACTAAATGCTGTGTGATATAAAGTCCCAGACCTGAAGATTTTTCCGTATCTGACATGTTTTCTGTATAAAAACGTGTTGTCAGCTGATCCAAATGCTGGATGGGCTGCCGGACGATATTTTTGGTTTGCAGAACAATTTTTTGATCTGTTTTCTTCAAGATTAACTGTGCTTGATTTTTGCCGTGTTTAAGAATATTACTAATAATATTTTGAAAAAAACGTTCAAAAATCTCAGGATCTGTCTCAAATGGAATCTTTTCCTCAATCTGCAAATCAAGCGTTATACCAACCTGTTGAAACATATCGTAATATGAAAGAATACTCTTGGTAACAAGATGTGACAGCGCAATCTTTTGTACCTGCGGTCGGATAGTTCCTTCTGTAAGGCGACGATATTCCAAAAGAGCTTCAAGACGTTTAGAAACTATAGTCAGATTTTCAGAAATTTTTTCCAAATCGGCTGCATCAACTGTTTCCTTATGCAGACTTTTTTGAGTATAACCGCTAGCAATGGTCAAGGGTGTTCGAATATCATGGGCAATGTTACTAATAGCCATATCTAAGGTTTTCTTTTCCTGAAGAGCTATAAGGCTTGTCTTTTCAATCTTTCCAAATAGTTTTTCGATCTTATTTGTTAATTCAATGAGACTTTTAGGTTGATTTTTCAATGTAAAACGTCTCTGACTAGTATTATTTATTTTTTCTTCAATCTGTTGACTCAGAGATTTCACTGCCAAATGGTAGCGTATAAGATAGATTATGGCTAGAATAAAGGCAAGACTTAAACCAAAAAATAAGATCACAATCATCAATCTTCTCCTTTTAGTCGAACACCTAATCCCCAGATTGTTTCAATGTAGTCTGTGCTATCATCAACCTGTGCGAGTTTCCTGCGAAGATTGCTTAACTGCGCATTTAAAGTATTATCACCGGGTAAGTAAGGCTCTTTCCAAACCGATTCATACAAGTCTTCCTTGGTAAATATTTTCTTAGGGTACTGAAGCAAGGCATGTAAAATCTGAAATTCTTTCTTTCCTAATCGTACAGATTTTTCTAAATAAGAAATTTCAAAAGTATCGGGATTGACAGTGATATTTTTAATTGACAAAGCCGTCTGTTTAGTAGTTGCTGGATTGTGGCTTTTTGTTACACTACGTAGTTGAACTGTCACCCGTGCATAAACTTCTTCGAGATTAAAAGGTTTGACGATATAATCGTTAGCACCTGCAAGCAAATATTGACTGATCATCTGCTTATCACTAAGAGCAGTCAGCATGATAATGGGAACAGAGCTAACTTTGCGAATTTCTTGAAGAACTTGTTCACCGCTTTTTCCAGGCAGCATAATGTCTAAAAGAACTAGGTCAATATTTTCCGCTTCAAATAACCGCAAGCCCTCGGTTCCTGAGTATGCTTGGATTACCTCATGCTCTTCTGAAAAAAAGTCTCGTAAAATTTTCTGGATATCATTATTATCTTCAATTTGTAAAATACGTGCCATCAATATCTCCTAATAAGATTAGATTCAACTCATCTATAGCCAGCAAGCCCCCCATACCATAGATTTTGTACAAAACAGCCAATAAAGTGGTCCTTTATTCTTTTAAAAATCAATGAGACTTCCACTCCCATTCTTTCTTATTTTTCTAATATTTTAACTCTATGCTGATAATGTTTATACAGAGCTGCATAGCGTCCCTTGTAGTCTTTTCTCCAAGGTTTATCTTTACCACAAAAATGTAAGAAAACCGTATTTTCAATGACCCAATCAAGATCCCATTCTCCAAGACTACGAGTAAAATAGATGATATTATATCTAGCATCATAATTATAAATTTCATCAGGGATAAGATGCGTTTTCGTACCATACAGTGCATTGAGAACGTCTTGATCCGGTAATAATAGGGTATTTCCTTTTCTAGAAATATAATTCATAATATCTTGTGGTTTAATCTTCTGCCGACATTGTTCTAAATTCATCAAAAGAACACCAGAATTGAAATAACCCTCTGCTTCAAAATTATTCAAGCGTAGTTTGTTGACAATATCAGTAATACTTTTATCTGATACATGACTAGCGGCTGCATAAATATAATTTTTCATATCCATTTGATAGAGAGGGGCTATATCATTAAGACAGAGAATATCGGCATCTAAATAAAGGATTTTATCTAGGTTTTTAGGAAGATAGTCTTGAGCTAAGAGGCGGTAATAAATGGTTTCTGGATAACGATCGCTAACTGGAGCATCTTTGAAGTCCTCTTCACCAATAATAATTGGTTCATAAGACAGTCCTAATTGATAACAAAAACGCTCAATTGCTTTATGATTGGCTAATAACTCCTTTTGTAACATATAAATCTTTAAGTTTTTATTGGAAGTATTTTGATACAAAGAATATAAGGTGACTTTGAACTGTTCAACAAAGCGATTATCAATTGAAAACAAAAGATTAATAGATGATTCTGTCATAAAATGTTTAACTTTCTAATAGTCCCTTTCAACTGGCTGAGGACCGAAACTTTGCGATGTTGGCATAATTTCAATACGATTGATATTAACGTGTTTAGGTTGTTGAAAAGTCCAGAGAACAGCATTGGCAATATCTTGCGGCTGAATGCTGTGAGCACCTTCATATAGCTGTTCAGCACGCTTCTTATCTCCTTTGAAACGAATAGTCGAGAATTCTGTGCTACCACAAAGTCCGGGTTCAATGTTGGTCACTCGCACTTTAGTACCAGCCAAATCCGCTCGTAGGTTTAAACTGAATTGCTTAACAAAGGCTTTGCTGGCACCATAAACATTACCGCCCGGATAAGGATAAGTACCTGCGGTTGAGCCGATATTGATAATATGCCCTGATTTTCTTGCGACCATATCAGGCAAAATTTGACGGGTTAAATAAGTCAGACCAATGATATTAGTCGCAATCATGGTTTCCCAATCCTTGAAATTAGCCTCATAAGCCTTATCAAGACCTAAAGCCAGTCCTGCATTGTTAACAAGAAGTTCAATTTTTGACCATTCTTTAGGTAAATTCGCTAAAGCCTTGTTAATAGAGGCTGTATTAGTCATATCTAATTGCAAAGGATAAAAATGTTCCCCTAAGGCTTCTCTAAGTTTTCCAAGTTTTTCTAAGCGTCTGGCTGCTCCGATAACACGGTAACCAGAATGAATAAAAGTTTCGGTCATAGCCTTGCCAAAACCCGCCGAAGCACCTGTAATCAATACTGTTTCTGCCATTTTGATTCTCCTTCACTTTTTAAATTAATCATAACACATTATTTCATTTTTGCCCAGAAATACTCCTGTCGTGTCAAAACTTTGTCACAATTTTTTCTTTAAAGAGACTTTTAATTGTATGATTTCAGTAGTATAATAATCTTATAAAGGAGGAGTTTTTATGATTAGATTTGAGCATATTTCTAAAATTTATGGAACAACTGAGGCACTTAGTGACCTTAATTTGACTATAGAAAACGGTGAAATTTTTGGGTTGATTGGCCATAACGGTGCTGGGAAAACGACGACTATCAGTTTGTTGACATCAATTATTGAAGCGAGTTATGGCAATATCTTTATAGATGATTCCAAATTAACAGAACATCGTGATGCGATAAAAAAACGAATCGCTTATGTACCTGATTCTCCCGATATTTTCCTAAATCTAACAGCTTATGAATATTGGCATTTTCTATCAAAGATTTATGGCGTTGAAGAAGAAATTGCTCAAGAGCGAATGGCTAAATTAGCTAACCTTTTTGATATTTCCGATAGACAATTTGAAACCATCGAGAGCTTTTCACATGGAATGCGACAAAAAGTTATTGTTATTGGTGCTCTCATTCCAAATCCAGATATTTGGATTTTAGATGAACCATTGACAGGACTTGACCCACAGGCCTCTTATGATTTGAAAGAAATGATGAAAAAGCATGCTCAAGATGGCAATACGGTCCTCTTTTCAACCCATGTTTTATCAGTTGCTGAACAATTGTGCGATCGTATTGGTATTCTTAGACATGGTAAACTTATTTTCGTTGGTACTTTAGAAGAATTAAAGGCCAATTATCCGAATCAAGATTTAGAAAGTATCTACCTTGAGTTAGCTGGACGAAAGGAAGAATCAAAGGTAGGTGATGAGAAATGAGCTATAGAACTATTTGGGAATTGATAAAAATCAATATTCTCTATTCCAATCCTCAAGCTTTAACGACTGTTCAAAAAAAACGAGAGAAAAACCCTGATAAGCAGATTGCAGCTTATAAAACAGTTTTAAAACAGCAACTCTTCTTACTTATACTCTTTTTATTTGTTTACTCTACCATGTTTTTGGTAGTTGATTATTCCAAATCAAGTGGTTATTTTTCTTTCCAAGTCGCCCTTTTTAGTACTATTGCTATTGTTTCAGGTTTCACAACACTCTTTGCTGTATTTTATGATAGTAATGATACTAAACTCTACCTTCCTTTACCAGTTAAAGAAAAAGAAGTTTATTTAGCTAAATTGATTTCGTCTCAAGGAGGAAGTCTTCCTTTTCTTATGCCTATTATTTCACTTTTTGGAATTGCTTACTGGCAGATGACGCATTCTATTTTATTGGCTATTATAGCGACTATTATTAATTTCTTGCTGCTATTACTTGCTATCAATTGTATCAGCATTATTCTCATCTATTTGATTGGACAAGTTTTGGTCAAGAGTGTACACAAAAAACTGATCTCAACAATTCTAATGTTCTTTTCAACAGCTTTGGCTATCGGAGTACTGTTTTATGTTCAGTTTACTAATCAATCAGTAAATGAGAGTGGTCGGGTTAAAATGATGAGTCTACCTTATTTTAGAGGCTTTCATGATATCGTCATTAATCCCTTTTCAACCGCAAGTCTTTTAAATTTTTGGTTAGGAATCGCCATAACTATCATTTTGTTAGTTTTTATTCAACGTACGATTATTTCTCACTATTTTGAACAATTTTTATCCATTCAAGAAGGACAGCCTACTAAGAAAAAGGTTAAATTAAGAAGAAAAGATGCTAGTTTAGCACAAACTCTTCGCAAGCATCATTTAGATACTCTCAAAGATGCGACACTTCTTATCCAAAGTTATTTGATGCCTTTGATTTTTATCATTGCATTTATAGGACCGATTCTTTCATCAGGAAGATCTCTTTTTCAACATATTTCATCTGACTTTTTCGGAATCGCTTTTATTATTGGCATTATTTTGGGAAGCTTTATTGCAACTCCTACTAGTTTTATGGGGGTCGGAATTTCTCTAGAAAAAGAAAATTATACCTTTTTAAAAACTTTACCAATTTCTTTTAAAACATTTTTGAAACAGAAATTCTATTATCTTTTAGCAGTACAAGCTGGTTTCTTAGTCTTTATTTATTTGATAATAGGCCTCTTTTTGTTAAATATTCCAATTATTCTATTAATCAGTTTTATCATTGGAATGGTACTTTCAACTTTTATCTTGGGGGAATTAATGTACTGGCGTGATTATCGTCTTTTAACACTTCATTGGCAAAATGTGGCGCAATTATTTTCAAGAGGTTCAGGCCAGTGGTTCCTTATGGCAGTAATTTTTGGAAATTTACTTATTGGTAGCTTTTTATTAGTATTAGCCATTATTGTTTCTCTTAAAACTTCAGTTTTAGGAGTTGGAATCGTTTTGGTTGTTATGGTGCTACTTCTTTTTGGAGGATTACATTGCTTTATCCAACAAAGATTTTGGAAAAAGCTGATTTAATCAGATTTGAATATCTCATATGTAAAAAAGAGACTTAGATTTTTTATTCTAGTCTCTAGTCTAAGACAAATTCCGTTACTTTGGAGTTTGTCTTTTTAGTTTATTTAGTATTATCAAGGGTTTGCGCAGCTGTGATAATAGCAAGTTTGTAAATATCTTCAGCACTTGATCCGCGTGAGAGATCGTTTACTGGCATATTTAAACCTTGCAAGATTGGTCCGATAGCATCAAACATTCCCAGACGTTGAGCGATTTTGTAACCAATATTTCCTGATTGGAGATCTGGGAAAATAAAGACATTGGCTTGTCCTGCTACGTCACTTTCCGGCGCTTTAATTTTAGCTGTTGTCGGTACAAAGGCAGCATCAAATTGAAGTTCTCCATCTAAGGCAATTTCAGGACGAAGTTCTTTAGCAATGCGGGTTGCTTCTTGAACTTTTTCAACTTGAGAAGCCTTTGCACTGCCTTTAGTAGAAAAACTCAGCATAGCGATTTTAGGATCAATATCAAAAATTTTTGCTGTATCTGCTGTATTGATGGCAATTTCAGCTAATTCTTGTTCATCTGGTTCAATATTGATAGCGCAGTCTGCAAAAATCAAACGTTGGTCAGTGGTTTCACGATTCATTAAGAAGACACCTGATGTTCGCGAAATTCCTGGTTTCGTTTTGATAATTTGAAGTGCGGGGCGAACAGTATCTGCTGTTGAATGAATAGCACCAGAAACCATCCCATCTGCTAAACCGAGTTTTACTAACATTACACCAAAATAGTTGACGTCTTTCAATAGCTGCTCAGCATCTTCAATGGTTGCTTTACCTTTGCGAATTTCTACAAATTCTTGTTTCATATGTTCAAAATCTGTATAGTCTTCGGGATTAATGATCGTATAGTCCTGATCAGCAAAACCGAGCTTTGTCAACAAATTACGGACTTCAGTCGCATCTCCTAAAATAATTGGTTCAATCAAACCTTCAAATTTAAGACGAGCAGCTGCCCGAACAACACGTTCATCATTTCCTTCAGGAAAAACGATCCTCACATTTTTGCTAACAATTTTTTCTCTCAAGCTACCAAATAAAGAGCGAATACCCATATGTAAATACCCCTATCTAATGTTTTTGTAAATCTATGATAACGCTATCAAGGTCTTCTGTCAAGGAACTACTATACTGCTTATGTTCTTTGGAAAAAGGATCCACAAAAGACAAAAAATGGCAGTGAAGAGCTTGTCTTTTTAAACCATACCCCATTTCTCCTCCATATAAATCATCTCCTAAAAGGGGAAAACCAATATGAGCAAAGTGTACGCGAATTTGGTGAGTTCGGCCGGTATGAAGTTGAATATCAACCAAGGCGATATCACCGTAACGAGCTAATACTTTATAACTTGTATGTGCATATTTACCAGAAGGGTGAACACAGCGTGTAATGATACTATCTTCCGGTCTTGCAATAGGAGCGATGATCTCTCCTTGATCAGGCAGTTGCCCTTGTCCAGAAACAAGCGCATAATATCGTTTTTTAATGGTCTTCTTTTGCAGCTGCTTATCCAGCCTAGCATGAGCATAACCATGCTTGGCTAAAAGCATAAGACCGCTAGTATCCTTATCAAGCCTTGTTACAATATGGATTTGCTTATTGGGATAATCTTTTTTGAGATAATAATATTTAACAAAATTGGCTATGGTATTGGTATGTAAGATGCTAGGAATACTAGCATAACCAGCAGGTTTATCCAAAATTAAAAAATGTTCATCTTCATAAACAATATTCAAATCATGCTTAATGGGCTGTAAAGTTTCAAGCGCTTCTTCGTCGGGAATTATTATAGTTACCCGATCGCCTATATCAAGAAGATAAATAGCATTTTCTTCTTGATCATTTACTAATATTTGACCGCCTTTAAATTTGATTTTAGCTAACAAAGTCTTAGAAATATCATGGCTTTTTAAGAAAGTTTTAACTTTTACTTTTCGATCAGCAATGAATTCAAACCTCATGAATCGAAATCTCCGATAAAAGCATCCTTGACGCGTTCCCAAAAACTAGTGTGGCTTGGTGTTGATACAAAGCTAATTTTTTTACGATCAATTTCATATTCAATTTTAGCAACATTTCGATGCGTATAAGTTTTATTATCAATAGATAGAACATAAGACCCTAAGCGTTTAGGAACGATTTCAATTTTGTCTTTTTTAGGAACAATAATGGAGCTTCCTAATGTTCTAAAGACACGATTGTTAAGACTTGAAATTTCTGTTAACTGTAAGGCTTCAATGGTCGGGTGCAAAACAGCCCCCCCTAATGATTTGTTATAAGCGGTGCTTCCAGTTGGAGTGGAAACAGAAATGCCGTCTCCTCGAAAACGCTCAAAATGAACCTTATTGATAACGACATCTGCTACCATGGTTTTTTCAATTCTTCTAATAGTAGCCTCGTTAAGAGCTCTGGATGTTAACTGACGACCATCAGCTAACGTAGCAGTCACTTTTAAGATAGGATAAGATGCCTTTTCGCCTTTATCAGAATGTAAATTCTCTAATAACTTATCGACTTCAAAATCACGATAATCAGTATAAAAACCTAAATGTCCTGTATGAATACCAACAAATCTAACATGATCCAAGCACTTTTCATACATATGAAAGGCAGACAAGAGCATACCATCACCACCAATCGTAATAACAATATCAGGATTTTTTTTGGTTAGATAAAATCTATCATCATTTCTTAATATTGCAAAAAGTTTTGCTGTTAGGCGTTTACTTTGATATTTTCCATTTGCTATAATAGCAACTTTAATTTTATCGGTAAAGTTCATCTGTGTCATCACTATTTCCTACACCATCGTTTAGCTTTCTAGTCTCAGCATCAAATAATAGTTGTGCTTCCTTAATGTCATCGCGAATCTGCCGCATTTCCTCGTCTAATTGAAAAGCAATTTTGGAGGTTAATTCTAAACGTCTTTTAATATCTTCAGGAAATTCACCATGGTATTTGTAATTGAGAGAGTGTTCAATTGTTGCCCAAAAATTCATAGCTAGCGTTCGGATTTGAATTTCAGCCATAATAATTCTTTGTCCACTAATCGTATCAACAGGATATTCAACAATAACGTGATAAGAGCGATAACCGCTGGGTTTTAAATTATTGATATAATCACGTTCTTGTATCACTTTCATGTCTTTGCGTTGACGTAAAAGCTCTAAAACATCGTTGACATCATCAACAAACTGAACCATAATTCTTAATCCCGCAATATCCTGCATATCTTGAGTGAGGTTTTCCTTTTTAATTCCTCGTAAAACCATTTTTTCTTTGATACTTTCGATTGGTTTAACACGTCCTGTCACAAATTCAATTGGTGAATGGCATTTTTGCTTACGAAATTGCTTACGAATTCCTCTGAACTTAATTTTTAATTCACCTACTGCCTGAATATAAGGGTCCAGAAATTCTTCCCAATTCATAAGTTTTCAGCCCTCCTTTCTTGTCAAAAATAAGACTTTTGTATAGAATTAAACTAATTAGAATGTATACAGATCTATTTTTCAACTTAAAAAATTTTTAGCTCTGCAAATTCGATTCTAATTTCCTTTATTGCGAGCAAAGCAAGCCCCGAACAAGATTTTAGCTGTGTTAAAAATGACAGAAACATCAATGCTTCTGCTACTTGGAAGATTTGAGACTTTAGACTCAAAAATCTTAATTGAAGACGGGTTGCGGACAGCTGCAAAAAGATGAGTTCTCCTAGAATCTTAATGATTCTGCCTCCTACTCTCTATTTTGCTATTTTGCCTTTATCTGCGGATGCCCAATGTCTTTTGTGTCTTGTGTCCTGAACTTAGGTATGGAATACTCTGGATTCTTGAAATCATTCACTGGATAATTTCACCTACGGGCGACTCAAAAAAGACTTTTTCTTCAATTGAATACTTCATTATATCATAATAAATAAGCTTAACAAAGGAAAAAAGATGAACCATATTGAAATTGAATACAAAACACTTTTGACTAAAGAAGAATTTAATCGTATCAAAGACTATCTGCAGCAAGTTGAACCAATTGTACAAACCAACTATTACTTTGATACAATTAATTTTGAGTTAAAGACCCATAAAATGTCTCTGCGCATCAGAACTTTTACTCATAGTGCAGAGTTAACTTTAAAGGTTCCAAAAAAGATTGGAAATTTAGAATACAATCATCAGTTAAGTCTGACAGAGGCTCAAGAGATTATAAAAAGCAAACAATTACCCAATATTGAGATAAAGCAATTCCTTATCCGAGCAGGAATTAACTTAAGCAAGTTAACAGTCTTGGGAAATCTGACAACAACACGTCGTGAAATTAATACGAAAATCGGACTTATGGCTCTTGACTATAATTGCTACGCAGGACAGCAAGATTATGAACTTGAATTAGAAGTTACTGATGCTCAAAAAGGTAAGGCTGATTTTGAAGCTTTTTTAAAGGCGAACCATATTAAATTTAAATATGCTAGAAGTAAGGTAGCACGTTTTTCTGCTACTTTAACTGAATAAACCCAAGGACAAAGTTTTTGTTTTCTTATTTTATTAAAGAGATGAAAAAAAGGGAAATTTTTGATAAAATGATTTCAGAATACAAAAGGAGCCTATTAAAACATGTCTAACGCTTATCCTGACAAACACTTAAAACTTTTTTCTTTGACTTCTAATACAGCCATTGCTGAAAAAATTGCAAAAGTTGTTGGTGTACCATTAGGAAAATTATCTTCTCGTCAATTCTCTGACGGTGAAATTATGATTAACATTGAAGAAAGTGTTCGCGGTAACGATATCTATGTCATCCAATCAACCAGCTATCCGGTTAATAATCACCTTTGGGAACTTTTAATTATGGTTGATGCTTGCAAACGCGCAAGTGCTAACAGTGTTAATGTTGTCATTCCTTATTTTGGCTATTCGCGTCAAGATCGCATCGCTGCTGCTCGTGAACCTATTACGGCAAAATTAGTTGCTAATATGCTGGTTAAAGCAGGTGTTGACCGTGTGCTAACCTTAGATTTACATGCTGTACAGGTGCAAGGTTTCTTTGATATTCCTGTTGACAATTTATTTACTACACCGCTATTTGCTGATCACTATACCAATCTTGGTTTGTATGGCGAAGATATTGTAGTGGTCAGCCCTAAAAATTCTGGTATTAAACGTGCTCGCAGTCTAGCACAATACCTTGATGCACCTATTGCTATTATTGACTATGCTCAGGATGATGATTCTTCACGTGAAGAAGGTTATATTATCGGTGAGGTAGCAGGCAAAAAAGCTATTTTAATTGATGATATTCTTAATACAGGAAAAACGTTTGCAGAGTCCGCCAAAATTGTTGAACGCGGGGGCGCTACTGAAATTTACGCTGTTGCTAGTCATGGATTGTTTGCCAGCGGTGCCACTGAAATTTTACAAGCAGCTCCTATTAAAGATATCTTGATTACAGATTCTGTTTACACGGAACAAGAATTACCTAGCAATTTACATTATTTGTCTGCTAGCGAGTTAATTGGAGAGGCAATCATTCGCATTCATGAAAGACGACCGGTAAGTCCATTGTTTGCTTATAATCGTAAAGGAGATGAAGCTTAAGTTGTGATTTATTTTGATAATGCTGCAACTACTCCTCTCACCTCAACAGTCATAAACGCTATGACAGACACGATGACTTCTGTTTTTGGCAATCCTTCTAGTATTCATACTTATGGTAGAACGGCTAATAAGGTCTTAAGAGAGCGTCGTCAACAAGTTGCTCAGATTTTTGATGTAAAATCGCGAAATATTATTTTTACTTCTGGTGGAACTGAGAGCAATAATACTGCCATTAAAGGTTATGCTCTAGCAAATCAGTTCAAAGGTAAACACATTATCTCAACTAGCATTGAACATCATTCTGTTTTGCATACTCTTGATTACTTAGAACAACGTTTTGGTTTTGAAGTGACTTACCTTAATCCTATCAAAGGTAAAATTCTTATGCAACAAGTTAAAGACGCTTTACGATCTGATACGATTTTAGTATCTATAATGTTTGCTAATAATGAAACAGGAGATATATTGCCAATTCAAGAAATCGGCAATGTGATTAAAGAACATCAGGCAGTTTTTCACGTTGATGCTGTTCAAACAGTTGGCAAACTGCCTATTCACCCTAAAGAACTAAACATTGATTTTCTTTCCGCTTCTGCTCATAAATTTCATGGTCCAAAAGGGGTAGGGATTCTGTATGTTGCTGATAATCTTCATTTTGATAATCTGCTTCATGGGGGTGAGCAAGAAGAAAAACGGCGTGCCAGTACAGAAAATCTCATCGGAATTGTTGGTCTTACTCAAGCTTTAAAGGATAGTTATCTTCATCAGGAAAATGTTTTAAACTATATTGACGGACTCAAAAAGTTATTCCTAGATGAATTGGAAGGTTTAGATTACTATCTTAATTCTAATGAAGATGCTCTTCCTCATGTTATTAATATTGGTTTCCCTAATTATAATAATAGTATTTTACTGACACAATTAGATCTAGCAGGATTTGCAATTTCAACTGGTTCCGCTTGTACGGCTGGTACTGTTGATCCCAGTCATGTCTTGATAGCAAAATATGGATTAGATTCTGTACGGCTTCAAGAGTCAATACGTATCAGTTTTTCAGACTTGAATACTCCAGATGAGGTTAAGGCATTAGCAGTAAAAATTAAAGAAATTATAGGAAAATAAAATGGCTTTTGAAAAAACAATACAATTACCTGATTGTAAGTACAGTTATACAATCAGCTCTAAAGTAAAAAAATTTACCCTACAAGATACGACTTTTATGCAAAACAAATTAGGTAATTACGAATTAAATCGCCTATTAGAAAAGGTTCCTAATAGTGGGGAGGGTTTCCCATTAAAAATCACCATTAATAAAGACTTAACAGCCTTTAAACTGACCATTACAGATAAATCTGGACTTAGAGTTGTCAATATTTTTAAATCAGAAGAGAATCACATTATTCAGGATAAATTTTATTTTTTAATGGACAGTTTAGTTGAACGTGATATTTTTGAAAAGAAAGTTAGATAAAAGGCAAAGTAAAGTCTAACAGTGTTTAATATACTGGAGCCGTTAGTTTAATACAGAGATTGGAGAGAAATTTTTAACAATCTTATATCAATGGTTTGAAACAAAAGAAAACTTTTATTCTATCAAAATTAACAGTACCCCTTATAAAATTATGACCACCCGTCTAACGGGTGGTCATAATTTGTTATAAAAAAAAACTAAAGACTATATAAAAAATGTCTATCACAAGACCCTTCAAAAGATGTTGCATTTTTCACAAACTTTTTTTACAATAGTATATAGAAAAAGGAGGAAGTACAGTGACTTTCGATAAAACTATCCCTAAGGCGACAATCAAGCGTTTATCACTTTATTACCGTATTTTTAAACGCTTCCATTCAGAAAATATAGAAAAGGCAAGTTCTAAGCAAATAGCGGAAGCCATTGGTATCGATTCAGCGACAGTTAGACGTGATTTTTCTTATTTTGGCGAGTTAGGCCGTCGTGGTTTTGGTTATGATGTTAAAAAACTAATGAACTTTTTTGCTGATATTCTCAATGATACATCAACTACGAATGTCCTTCTTGTGGGAGTTGGCAATATTGGTCGTGCTCTCCTGAATTATCGTTTTCATGAACGTAATAAAATGAAAATTGCTATGGCATTTGATACAGATGATAACGAACAGGTCGGTCAAACGACAAGTGACGGTATTCCTATTTACGGCATTTCTAGTATAAAAGAAAAATTGATTGGTACAGACGTTCAAACAGCTATTTTAACAGTTCCTAGCAGTAAAGCTCAAGAAGTCGCCAATATACTTATTGATGCTGGGATCAAAGGAATCTTGTGTTTTTCACCTGTTCATCTTTCCTTGCCAAAGGGAGTTGTTGCTCAATATGTCGATTTAACTAGCGAATTACAAACTCTATTGTATTTTATGAATCAAGAACAATTCTAAAAAAAGATAAATAAGGAGATTCTATGAATAAACCTATTATTGGTATTTCGGGCAATGAAAGGCCACATGCTAAATTTCCCGATATCACTTGGTCTTATACACCATCTGGTTATGTCAAGGGGGTTCAGGAAGCTGGCGGTCTACCACTAGTTATCCCTATCAGTGATCCCGGTTTTGCCGAATATTATGTTTCAATGATTGATAAACTTATCTTAACCGGCGGTCAAAATGTTGACCCTGTTTTTTATGGTGAAGACAAAGATACAAGTGATAACGATTTTTATTTGGCGCGTGATTTATTTGAGTTTGCTCTCGTTGAAGAAACGATTAAGCAAGAAAAACCTATTTTTTCTGTTTGCCGCGGAACTCAATTAATGAATATTGCATTGGGTGGTTCACTTAATCAAGATATTGAACACCATTGGCAAGATGCTCCTACTGACTATCTCAGCCAAAATATGCTAATTAAGCCTGATACCGCTCTAGAAAAAATTTACGGCACCTCTACTTCGATTAATTCCTTCCATCATCAGAGCATTAAACGTCTTGCGGATGATTTGGAAATTATTGCTTATGATCCTACTGATGATACTATTGAAGCGGTGACGTCTCGTAATTCTGATATAACTTTTCTAGGTGTTCAATGGCATCCTGAACTGCTGCTTGAATCACGAAAAGAGGATCGAGAACTTTTCAATTATGTTGTTAGAGAACTTTAAACAAGATCTGTTTCCTCACGAAAACTGTAATATTCTTTTTTCCCGACAATAATATGATCTAAAAAGACGATTCCTAAATCATCACAGGATCGTTTTATTTTTTCTGTAAATCGCAGGTCATTCTCGCTTGGATAAGTTGAACCTGAAGGATGATTATGGACAATAATAAGTGATGTTGCCATACTTTTACAAGCATAATGAAGGATTTCTCGGGGTTCAGCAACAGATCGTCTGACGCTGCCAATAAAAATGACTTGTTTTTTTATCACACGATTTTGAGTGTCAAGATATATAGCAATAAGGTGTTCCTGTCTCTTATCGCCTAATTCACTCATCATTATTTTAGCTAAACGTTCGCTGCTTAAAATACGTTCTTTAAAATTGTATTCAGCTTGATTGATTCTTTTGGACAATTCCAACATAGCTTTAATTTCTACTGATCGTACTTGACCGATTCCCTCAATTTCCTGCAGTTCTTCTAAGGATAAGCTGCGAAAATCGGCCAAGCTATCTAGACCATTTAAAATTTTTATTGAGAGATTGAGAACATGTTCCTTTTTAGTACCAGTTCGCAATAATATAGCCAATAATTCTTGATTACTCAAACTTTCAGGACCATAAGTCATGAGACGTTCTCTAGGCAATAGTGCTTCTTTTGCAGAATGAATTGAATACATAAGATACCTCCACTATATTATTCGTGTTCAATTCATTCATTTCTTTTCAAAAAATAAAAAGATTTAGATTTTTCAGGCAAGAAGTCTAAATCTTTTTTAGATTAAACAGATAGCATAAATGATTAAAACACAAATAATACTAAATAGAGAACCGATAAGATAGTATTCTGCAAAAGCTTGATTCTTAGCAATTTTATCATAACGAGCAATAGATTTCGCTGTAAACACTAAACCAATGGAAGCGAATTGTCCAAATAAGAGAAAAATTCCCATAATCAATCGCTCTAATAAGCCAATCGTCGCACCAGCCCCTGTAATGGTTTCATCTTCAATATTATCTTTAACTTGATATTTACTAAAGAAAAGCTTAAAAATAATATTTACTGGTTTAGTGATGAGAATAAGAAACAGCATTAACTTTAAAAAATACTGAAAATCACTAAGCCAGTTTATACTTACTTTTGTATAAAATTGATAAAAGATAATCATCATAATGATATGCAGACTTTGATCAATAAGAAAAACAGTTTTAGCTTTGATAAATGACCTATCCTTATAGAACGAGTTTAACAGTAATTTGCCACTATCAATAAGAACATGACTAAGAAAAATCAAAGATAATACCAAAAAAGAATGAGGAATCACAACACTAAGTAGTATTAAAGGTAAAGCAACAATGATAAGATGTCTGATAAGATAAGTCCAGTTGGAAGATTTTAAATCAGCCATTTTCTGGCTTTGCCACTGAAAATCAGCCAAAAAATGAGCTATCAAAAGGAGCGTTAAGACAGGATTACCTGACAAAAACTGTGATATAACATTTAGTTTAGTCATCTCTTCTCCTTCCTAATGGCATTTAACAGTAAGGTCGTAGCTACCTTTTTATTTCTGAGGTATATTTTTAATCCGCTGGATTTTAGACGTTTATTGAAACTGCTGGGGCTTAAATCAAGTTTTTCCGCCATTTTTTTGTGAGAGAATTTTTCCTCATAAATCCCTGCTTGTAATAAGCCGTCAATTACTTCGTATTGAGTAACTGTCCACTTTGATTTTATAAATTCACAGGCAGCTAAAATAGCATTGATTTGTTGGCTCGTTTCTGTATCTTCTAAATCAACTGCTAAATGGTTGCTTCCATAATCATTTTTATCATGAATATAATCAATAGCAGCTCTGGCATGCCAGTAAGCAGGCCCATCTGAACCGATACTCTGTTCGGGGTTGATTTCAGTTAAAATACTACCGCTTCCCACTCCAAAACGAATTTGGTAAGGTTTGAAACCAAGTGCAATCTCATCAATAATTTGAAAAATTTGAGGATTAGGAACCAATAAAGCTTGAAATTCATCACCAGTTGTAATGGTAAAAGCTGATTTTAATAGTTCTTTGTATTTTTTATTAATTTGATTTAAGAGATTTTGCAATTGTTTTTGACTTTTAGGGCGATTGGTTATGGCTTTTGAAGAAATGAGATCGCCAATAATAGCGATGTAAATCATAAAACGCCTCCTTTAGTTTCCATTATAACAGAAATTTTTATAAATTTCTGTTATAATGGAAACTTTTATATTTGTCATAAGATACCTCTTTAACTATTAATAATAGATAAGCAAACCTTGTCTTATCTTAAAAGCAATCCTATGTTTTTCAATCAAATGATACAAAACAGCATAGATTATAGTTACGATAATGACAATGATGGATATAGCAAATGCTACTCTTGCTACTGCAGTATAATAATAAGTAACCCTAACTTCATGAACACCATTAGGTAAATGAATAGCAGTTGATCCTGATTTGCTTAAAGCAGAAGATACCAACCGATTATCTACTGTTACCACTTGTCCTTTATATCTGTAAAAAGGATAAAAATAATTCACTCCCTGCCCAACTTTGTAAAAAGTCCTAAAATTAACCGGACTTTTCCATATGCTAGATAAACCCAACATTCTATCAATATGAAAATGCAGGTCATCGCCATTTAAGACTCCATTACTAATAGTCAATAAAGGTAAAATATAAATGAGGCTAACTGATAAAGCAATGATTATAATTTGTATTTTATTGGGAAGACCATTATAACGATATTTTATACTATTGTAGATTCTATTGAAATGATTCTTTATGATATAAAGTGATTTGTTATTTTCTGCGTTTTTTGGCTTTTTTCATTCTTTTAGCTATTTTCTTCATAGATTGTTTCATAGCAAATTCGCCGACCTTACCTTTAAGTCCCCCACCAAACATTTGACTCATATCCATATTAGCACCGCTCAACTCTGACATATCTGGCATACCGCCTTGTCCCATCATTCCTTCAAGAGCTGATGAGTCCATGTTTTTAGGCATATTATTAGGATTAATCCCCATTTGTTTCATGACCTTATTCATATCACCAGACATGACACCTTGCATCATCTTCTTAGCTTGATTAAAATCTTTGATGAATTTATTGACATTAACAAAAGTATTACCAGAACCAGAAGCAATACGACGTCTGCGGCTCGGAGTTAGGAGGTTAGGATTCTCACGTTCTTCAGGTGTCATTGATGATACGATGGCGCGTTTTCTAGCAATTTCATCCTCATCAACTTTGACATTGGAAAGAGCTGAATTATTAGCCATACCAGGAATCATTTTAAGAATATCTTCCATTGGTCCCATGTTTTGAACTTGATCTAATTGTTCAATGAAATCATTGAAGTCAAAGGAATTCTCGCGCATTTTTTCAGCTAATTCAGCTGACTTTTGTTCATCATAATCCTGACTTGCCTTCTCAATTAAGGTAAGCAAGTCTCCCATTCCCAAAATCCGAGAGGACATGCGATCTGGATGGAAGGTCTCAATATCGGTAATCTTTTCGCCAGTACCAGTGAATTTAATTGGTTTTCCAGTGATTTGACGAACGGAAAGCGCAGCACCACCGCGGGTATCCCCATCAATTTTTGTAAGGATAACCCCAGTGACCTCTAATTGTTGGTTGAATTCGCGTGCAACATTTGCGGCTTCTTGACCAATCATGCTATCAACAACCAAGAGAATTTCATTAGGATTGGCTAAAGCTTTGATATCACGCAGCTCAGTCATTAATTTCTCATCAATTTGTAAACGGCCGGCTGTATCAATTAAAACATAGTCGTTACGATTTTCTTTGGCTTGAGCCAGACCTTGACTTACAATCTCAACTGCTGAATGCTCTGTCCCCATGTCAAAAACAGGTACATTAATTTGCTGTCCCAAAGTTTTTAACTGGTCAATAGCAGCCGGTCGGTAAATATCAGCAGCAATCATCAGAGGACGTGCATTTTCTTCTTTAACTAACTTATTAGCAAGTTTGCCAGCAAAAGTAGTTTTACCAGCCCCTTGAAGACCGACCATCATGATAATGGTTGGAATTTTAGATGATTTTTCAATTTCAGCCGTTTCAGAGCCGAGGACTGCTGTCAGTTCTTCGTTAACAATTTTAATGATTTGTTGGGAAGGATCTAAGGTATCAATAACCTCATGTCCAACAGCGCGTTTACGAACACGCTTAATAAATTCTTTAACGACAGGTAAGGCGACATCGGCTTCTAATAAAGCGAGGCGGATTTCTTTGGTGACTTCCTGTACATCTTTTTCAGAGAGTTTGCGTTTGCCGCGTAAATTTTTAAAGACACCTTGTAAACGTTCGGTTAAACTTTCAAAAGCCATAATATTTCTTCTCCTATTAAATCTTAATAAAGGGCTTGCTAACTAAAGACGGGTGATAAAAATCAGTATGTTCTAACTCCTTCTTACGACGTCAAGAAAACATGTCACTCTTTTAGTCTCTATTATCAATAGTCGTCAATATGGAAATCTTGTTCTGCAGATAGGAATCATTAGGATATTTTTTCATTATAGCATCAAAAACTTCACTGCGGACGACGTAGTCAGAATACATATGAAGTTTCATTTCATAGTCTTCTAAAATTTTTTCGGTTCGTTTAATATTATCATAAACAGCTTGGCGACTAACGTCAAATTCTTCAGCAATTTCAGCTAAGCTATAATCATCTGCATAATATAGCTCAATATAATTCATTTGCTTATCTGTCAAAAGCGCCGCATAAAATTCAAAAAGCGCATTCATTCGATTGGTTTTTTCGATCTCCATAGACTCTATTTTACCATATTTAAGCCTTAAAATCACCTTGTAAGGAAAGAAAATAAAAGAACAAAAACTTTTAATTAAATAAGAGGCAGAACTTGTGTTCTAACCTCCTTATTCTTATTTATTACTTGTCCAAGATGCAACCTTTTTAGGATGTTCTTTAATCCATTTTTTAGCTGCTTTTTCTGGAGACATACCATTATTGATGTCAAGCATTACTGCTTCCATGTCTTTTTGCGTCCAATTGAACTTGTCAATAATTTTATTTGCTTTTGGTATATCTTTCTTCAGACCTTTTCGTGTAATAGAATGAATGCTTTCAATACTACCAAAATCTTTTTTCGAATCTTTTAGATATTTCAGTTTATATTTAGCAAACATCCAGTGTGGAGACCAAGCAGTTACAACAATATCTTTTTTATTCTTATATGCTTGATCCAAAGCTGTTGTCATTGCACCTGTCGAAGCAGAAACCAATTTCCAATCTGATAAATTGCTGTAGGATTTCAATGCTTTGTTAGCAGCTTTCATGATGCCTGCACCAGGTTCGATACCAGTAATCTTTTTATCAGCTTGATCAGTCAAATCTTCAATACGATTAACGTTTTTCATGTAAGTTGGTACAGCTAGACCTAATTTAACTCCCTTAAGATTAGGTCCTAAATCAACGATGTTATTCTTATATTTTTTATATTGATCACCATGAGTGTTTGGTAGCCAAGCACTGACCATTGCATCAGTTTCACCCTTAGACACTGACTGCCACATAACGGCATTATCAAGGGGAGTCATTTCTACTTTGTATCCTTGATCTTTCAAGACCTGAGCTAAAACATTTGTGGAAGCAACTTCGGAATCCCATTCTACATAGGATAATTTAATTTTTTGACCGCCACCGCCACCTGCTGATTGTCCTTGAACAAAGAGTCGGGCAATTCCCGCAAAGACAAACAGAACAAGTGCAGCCAAAGCAATAATTGTATTTGTTTTGTTCTTTTTTTGATTAGCATCTTTTGTTCTTTGATTGGCGGTCTGACTAAAACGGTCAATAACAATCGCTAAAATCACCAAGGCAAGTCCATTAACAAAACCTGAACCGATATCAGCATGTTGTAAAGCAGATAAAACACCACGACCTAGCCCTGGGGCCCCGATCATAGATCCTGTTACTACCATTGAGAGAGCCAGCATAATAGTTTGATTGATACCAGCCATAATTGTATTTTTAGCAAGAGGTAGTTCAACTTTAAATAATTTTTGGCGCGAAGTACTACCAAAAGCATCAGCTGCCTCAATCAATTCCGTTGGAATTTCACGAATGGCAAGATTAGTAAAACGAACGGTAGGCGGCAAAGCAAAAATAACAGATGCAAAAACACCAGGTACGATACCGATACCAAAGAAGGCGACAGCAGGAATTAAATAAACAAAGGCTGGCATAGTTTGCATAAAATCCAGAATAGGATTGATAATTTGCTTGACAGTATTGTTTTTTGCCATCCAAATTCCTAAAGGAATACCAATCACAATAGAAATAAAACTAGATACCAATACTAAGGTGAAAGTGTTGACTAAATCATCCCAAAGACTTTGATTATAGATAAAAAGCAAGCCCAATAAGGTAAAAGTTGGTAAGGTCCATTTTTTTCTAGCTAGGAAAAAGGCGGCAAGCGTCACTAGAACAATTAACAGTAAAGGATTAACAAATAAGAGTGTATTTGTAATCCCATCCATAATAAAATTTCCGACTGACTGAATAAGATTAAACAAATCAGAAAAGGTATGTGTCAACCAGTTGGTCAAATCCTCAATCCAATCAGCAACAGGTAGTTTTCCTTGTAATATTAAATTCAAAACTATTCTTCCTCTCCTTCTGCTTCTGTATCATCCTTTGTATTAGCGAGAGCTTCAATAACTCGACCTTTAATGATAACACCTAATAGACGATTATTATCATCTGTCACTGCAATCGGTGCAGCAGAATCATAGATTAAAGGCATAATATCCGTAATAACTGTATCTTTAGAAACAGTTCGAACGTTAGGATCAACAGCCTCTTTTAAAGAAAGCCCCTTACGTCTGGCCTCAATAGCAGCTTCGGCTGAAAGTGATCCCATCAATTGACGACGACGATTAGTTGCCATTAACATACTAACTTCCTCATTATGCATTCTTGTGAGAGCGACTTGGGGACCATCTGTTTCAACAGCTGTTGTTAAAGGCTTAATCATAATATTCTGAGCTGTTAGAACTTTAGAACGATCAACATCTTCAACGAATTCGCGAACGAAATCATTGGCCGGTTTCGTTAGGATCTCTTCTCCGGTACCTATTTGCATGATTTGACCATCTTTCATAAGAGCGATACGATCACCAATTCTAAGTGCTTCGTTTAAATCGTGGGTGATGAAAATGATCGTTTTTTGCACTTTTTCTTGTAAGTCTAACAACTCATCTTGCATTTCTTTACGAATCAAAGGATCAAGTGCGGAAAAAGCCTCATCCATCAATAGAATTTCTGGATCATTAGCAAGAGCGCGCGCTAAGCCGACACGTTGCTGCATTCCTCCAGACAGCTGACTAGGATATTGATCTTTAAAAGCTAAAAGATTAGAGTTATCAAGAGCACGTTCAGCTAATTCAATACATTCTTCTTTAGGAACTCCTCTTAATTCTAAACCGAATTCTGTATTTTCCAAGATTGTTTTATGGGGAAAGAGTCCAAAGTTTTGAAAAACCATGTTAAGAGTGTGACGTCTCGCTTCACGAAGTTCTTCTGTATTCATTTTAGCGATGTCTTTACCATTAATATAAACATCTCCTGAAGAAGGTTCAATCAAACGATTCAAAAGACGCACCAGGGTTGATTTCCCAGAGCCAGAGAGCCCCATAATAACAAAGACTTCTCCTTCTTTGACATCAAAACTAACATCATAGACACCAACAGTTGCTCCTGTTTTTTCAAGTATTTCCGTTTTACTTTTTTGTTCTTTAATCATCTCAAGTGCTGCTTTTTGTTTTTTACCAAAAATTTTGGTGAGATGTTTTATTTCAAGTTTATTCAACTTTATTCCTCTTTTCTAATCATAATCAAAAACCAACTGACCATATCATTATATAATAGTGTGGTCAGTTTGTCAAAAAAGAAAGAGAGCAAAAGAGAACCTTAAAAAGCAAAAATCAAGGTTTTCTTTTGCTCCCAGATAGTCTCATTTAAAGTGCATTATTATCTAAAAAGTAGAGACTATCAGTCTTCTTAATCATGTATAAGTAAGCATAACAAATTTAAACTTTGGAACAGCTCTTCCAAAGTTTTAAATCGTATTAAGTTAGTGTTTCATAAGATGTCAAAAAGATTTTTCATCCGTGAAAAAGCAAAGTCATCTCCAACAAAGTAAAGGATATCTCCTTTTCTGACAGTCGCGTATGGGCCGGGGGATAAAAGTAATTCTCCCTTACTTTTAAGAGCCACAACAGTTGCTCCTGTCTGATGCCATAAATTTAAATCTGCCAAACTTTTATTAAGATTAGCACTATCATGATCCAATAAAAGTTCAAAAGGTTCAAAAGGAAACTTTTTACGAATGAGGCTAGCTTGCGATAAAAAAGTATCCATCATTTTATTCATAGCATCAAGCTCTTGTTTTTGTTTTAACAGGCTTCTTTGAATATCTTGTTTCATTTCTTTTAAGCCTGCTGTTGCTTCAAATTTTTCTAAATATTCTATTGCTTTATCTCTCGAGACAACAATAACGCCGCTGCCTTGCCTGACTGAAACAATATCTAAATCTGCTAAAACATTAATGGCTTTTCTGGCTGTTTCAGGCGAGACATTAAAATAGCTGGCTAAAGTTGAACGTGATTTTATTTTTTGTCCTAAGGGAAATTTCCCATCAACAATTCGCTGAGCAATCCCAATAGCCACCTTTTGATAACGAGGACTGCTAATCATTCTTTCTTTTGTTTCCATTACTTACTTATTTTCTAAATAAAACTCAAAACGCTCACCGACATATTGGCTGCGGACATATTCAAAAGGCATACCATTTTCAAAATAGGAAACTTGAGCCAAGGTTAGTACTGCATGTCCACGTGAGATCGCCAAATAATCAGCCGTCATCTCATTAGCATTACTGGCAGAAATGGTTTGCTGACTTTTTCCGATAACAAAACCATGATCTGTCAACGTTTTAAAGAAATGCTTGGTAATAGCTTCCTTTTTGAAACTCTTAATAATCTTTTCAGGAATAGCTGTCACTTCAAAAACAACAGGAATATCATCTGCATAGCGAACTCGCTCCATTCGGATAATATAAGATTTAGGTTTAATATCTAAAAATTTTATTTCTTGTTCGCTTGGATGAACCCGCCGGTAAGAAATTAATTTGGTCGAAGGTGTTTTGCCTTGTGATTTTACAATTTCTGTAAAACTAGTTGTCCCACGCATTTTTTCTTGAACACGACTGCTAGCGATGTAAGTACCGCTTCCCACTCGACGCTCTAAAATCCCTTCTTCAACAAGGAGTGTTATAGCCTGTCGAAGCGTCATTCGGCTAACTTCAAATCGTTCTGCCAAATCACGTTCGCTAGGAAGACGATCGCCGATTTTCCAAAGACCTTCATCGATTTCTTTTTTGATTTGATCATGAATGCGAATATAAGCCGGTAACATCGTCTCTCCTTAACCACAAAATATTTTTTCGTACTAATGGTATCAAATTTAAAGGCATTTTGTAAAGTTTATTTTGCCACCATCTTTTAGCCTCTAAGAGGATTTTCACAAAACCTACTGTCAAATCTCATAAATTGTGCTAAAATAAAGTGATTATGTCTTTTACTAGTAAGTCTAGTAAAACTGTAGAAGAAAGGGAGATAATGACTGATATTAAAGATATTCAAAAAATTATCGTACTTGACTACGGCAGTCAGTACAATCAGCTGATCGCACGCCGCATTCGTGAATTTGGTATTTTTTCTGAATTGAGAAGCCATAAGGTAACAGCCGACGAAGTCCGTGCTATCAATCCAATTGGTATTGTCCTTTCAGGAGGACCAAGTTCAGTTTATGCTGAAGATGCCTTTGACATTGATAAGGAAATCCTTGATCTTGGAATCCCCGTTTTAGGTATTTGTTATGGTATGCAGCTTCTTACAGAAAAACTTGGCGGTAAAGTTGTTCCTGCTGGACAAACTGGCAATAGTGAATATGGTCAGTCTACCCTTCATTTGACAGAAAATTCAGAGCTTTTTAAGGAAACTCCTGCTGAACAAACTGTTTTGATGAGCCATGGCGATGCTGTTACTGAAATTCCCGAAGGCTTTCAATTGGTTGGCGAATCAAGCGACTGCCCTTATGCTGCCATTGAAAATGTCGAAAAGAAAATCTTTGGCATTCAATTTCACCCAGAAGTTCGTCATACGGAATATGGTAATGCGATTTTACGCAATTTTGCTTTTAATGTTTGTAAAGCCAAAGGTGATTGGTCAATGGACAGTTTCATTGATATGGAAATTGAAAAAATCCGTGAACAAGTTGGTAATCGTAAGGTTCTTCTGGGGCTTTCGGGCGGTGTGGACTCTTCTGTTGTTGGCGTGCTTTTGCAAAAAGCTATAGGTGACCAATTAACCTGTATCTTCGTTGATCATGGCCTTCTTCGTAAGGGTGAAGGCGATCAGGTTATGGAAATGTTGGGTGGTAGATTTGGACTCAATATTATTCGTGTTGATGCTTCCAAACGCTTTTTGGATCTTCTTGCTGGTATTGATGATCCTGAGAAAAAGCGTAAAATCATTGGGAATGAATTTGTCTATGTTTTTGATGATGAAGCCAGCAAGCAAAAAGGCGTTGATTTCTTGGCACAAGGAACGCTTTATACAGATGTCATCGAATCCGGCACAGAAACAGCCCAAACCATTAAATCACACCACAATGTCGGTGGTCTTCCAGAAGACATGCAGTTTGAATTAATAGAGCCGTTAAACACACTGTTCAAGGATGAAGTTCGTACTCTGGGGACTGCTTTAGGAATGCCAGATGAAATCGTTTGGCGGCAGCCCTTCCCAGGACCTGGACTTGCTATTCGTGTGATGGGAGAAATTACTGCTGAAAAACTTGAAACGGTTCGTGAATCTGACGCTATTTTACGCGAAGAAATTGCTGCAGCAGGCCTGAATCGTGATATTTGGCAATATTTTACTGTCAATACTGGCGTTCGTTCAGTCGGAGTTATGGGAGATGGTCGTACCTATGACTATACCATCGCTATTCGCGCCATCACTTCTATTGACGGCATGACAGCAGACTTTGCCCGTATTCCTTGGGAGGTTCTCCAAAAGATCTCTGTTCGTATTGTCAACGAAGTGGAACACGTCAACCGCATCGTCTACGACATTACCAGCAAACCACCAGCAACTGTTGAGTGGGAATAATACTTTAAACATTAAATGTTAAATGCCAACAACCTTTTTCTGTTGGCTTTTTATACGTACATTAAAACCCTAGTTTTTTATTGAAAGCTAGGGCATAGGCATAATTATTTCATTATCTGCAACACTATTACTTAACTACTAATATCACGCGATTGATTGATTAAAAATGAGATGATAAAAGAGCATATAATAACAAGACAAGCGATTATTATATGGATAGCTGCTGGCTTAGTCTTAACAAAAATATCACTGGCATTGCTATAATAAAAAGGAGTGACATATTTGACAAATTTTATCTTGGAAATAATGCGGCACATCACATCCAATAAGTAAGCCATAATAGCGATTCCTAACGCTAAACCGATTGGTTTTCGTTTACTTATTGCAGAAATCATAAAGCAAATACTAGCTATCTCAAATTGCATTAAAAAGGCAAGCAGATGATAGATATAGTAAGCATCAAAATCAAATGATTTTCCTAGATAGACAAGAGCTAATAAGTCGAGTCCCATGACAATAACATTAAAAAGGGCAACTAATATAAAGAGACTGAAATATTTCTTTACAACAATAGAGGTCCTGCTAAGTGGCAAGGTATAGAGAAACTCTGCTGTGTGTCCTTCTTCTTCCTTAGAAAGCATGAGAGCCCCAGTCATACCAGCAAACATAGCACCGCCAATAGCAACAATCATAGCGATTTGTGTTGCATAATAACCATTTAAGGTAGAAATATTGAGTTTATTCATACCCAAAGCTGTCGAAAAACTCCCCATTTTGGAAAAAGAAGTTGCAGCATCTTTCATACCATCAGCGACATTATCAAACAGCAGGATACAAGCACAAGAAAAGATGCCGATACTGAGAGACCAGATAAGTAAGGTACGCCAATTTGATTTTATTTCATGATATAGTATGGTCATTGTCTTTCTCCCCATAGTAATGTAAAAATAATGATTCCAGTGATGGTTCTTCTATCAAAAGATCATCAGGATTCATTTCCTCAAGCTGTTTAAGCAAATCTTTCATAGAACCGCTATAATTGAAAGTCTTCAACTTACCGTCTTTCCAAACAGACACTTTCCGCAACATGCTGTGTGTCAAATGATGAATAGCATCAACAGTTACTATTTCACCATTTTTAAGAATAGCAACACGATCACAATAATTCTTAATTTCCGATAAAACATGAGAGGACAAGAAACAAGTAGCTCCTTTGGAACAAGCTTCCTTAATCAATTTAAAAAAGCGCTCTTGCATTAAAGGATCTAACCCTGATGTTGGTTCGTCTAAAATAATAAGGTCTGGTTGATGCTGCAAGGCACAGACAATACTAACTTTTTTACGATTTCCTAAAGATAGTTCTTCTATTTTTTTATCTGAAGGAACCTCTAAAAGTTCAGACAAGCGTTTGGCCTCTTGGCTACAGTCTTTTTTACGAACTTTAGCTGCAAATGCGATAACATCTTTAACTTTCATGGTTGGATAAAACATGGCTTCCGATGGCATATAACCAATATGATGGAGGCTTTCAGTCAGCGATCCATAACAGCCTCCGAAAAGTGTCATCTGACCGCCACTTGGCTTAATCAGCCCCAAGAGACAGCGAATAGTCGTTGACTTTCCTGCACCATTTGATCCAAGAAAACCAAAAATCTCTCCTTTTTTGACAGATAAAGAAATATCTTTAACCCCAATATTTTTCTTATAATATTTTTGCAGATGCTCTATTTCAAGAACTGTTGCTTTTGATGAATATTCCATCTCATATCCTCACTTCTTCTTTTTATAGTCTTCTAACAGTTGATTTAAACGATTAGTATCAATTTTTCGCTTGATTTTATTAGCTATATAAACGCTAAAATAACAAATAAATAGATAAATGCTAAAAAGCCCTAAAATCCAGCTTATATTTCCTCGACCAAACCAACCCAATAAATAAGCTATTAGGTCATAAAGAATAATACTAACCACAAGTCCTAGCCATTCTTTTAAAGCAAGATGCTTAGCTTCATCAAAATCATTAAAAAGATAGACCTGAACATAAGTCACAATATAGGCACAAGTAATCATTTCAATGAGAAAAAGAATACTAATGTGATACTGATGGTGCCATAATTGAAAACCAGCATCAAAGATCAAAAGGCACAAGGTATAAATGCAGGTTTTATAATCAATAGCAATTTCCCTACTTAAAAAACTTTTCCATCTACTCTTCATCTTGACCTCCTTCCTGCAAAATCGTTCGAATTCTGTTAGCATACTTTCGTGAAATGATAATTTCTTCCTTGTTTTCCATAGTTGCACGAATTCTTCCATAAGGCTCACTATTGAAATAGTGAATTTTATAGATATTGACAATCATTGATTTGGAACAACGAACATAACCTAACCGATAGTAGCTTGCTTCCAAATCTCTTAAACTATGAAAGATTTGATAAACCTTATTTTTTGTATAAGCAAAGACAATGCCATCAACACGTTCACAATACAGAATGTCGTCTAGCCATAAAAAAGTATTTCCTTTCTCACCTTTGGCTAATAGTTTTTCTTTTTGGCGAGAGGTTAAATTGACAATTTCTTCAATGGTGGGATTCATCTTTTTATAACGAATGACAATTTCGTCATCTCCGTTTTTAATCTTTTCCAATTTTAACTTCACGGACACTTTCTCCTTTTGCCAATAAGTATATCAAAAGCAATTTTCTTGACAACAGTTTTTATGTCAAGTTGCATAAATCCTTTCTAAGTTGCTTAAGAAATTTTTAAAAATTTTTTTACACATACATGTACATGCTTGATAAAAGGACCTCTCAAATTAGACTCCTATAAGAAAAAGCAAGCCTTGGCTTACTTTTTAAATTTTATCTTTAATTTTGAAAAGTTAGTGATATGTTTCTATTTTCCCCATAAGAAATTAATGAGGAACTTATCAACTTGAGGATTTTCATGTAATTTGCTATGACCAGCAAGTTTACCAGTAAAGCGATGCTCTTGGTAAGATTTGGCTCTTTCACCAATAAGATATTTCAAAGTTCGTGAAGAATCATTGGTCACAATACCATCCGAACCATCTCCTTTGTCGCCATATAAATTTAGAACATCAACTTGATCTTTAGGATAGCGTTCTTGCAATTTTAAGAGTCGCTTATAGGCTGCTGTCATCGCATTAGGCTGTCCTGTTTTTGCATTTATTGTTAAATTTTGTGGGAGATCATAGTTTTTAATCCCATCAAAATGTCCAGCAATATCAACTTGCTTTTGCAGCTGCGGCAAAGTCTTGTCTTCAGCATTGGCCAACATATAAAAATTAATTGCCATATTTCCCATTGAATGGCCTACCATGTTCATTTTCTTAAAATGATAGGTTTTTTGTAATTTGGTTACTACAGCTTTAGCATATTTAGCATCAGTGTCATAGTCAGCATTGCGATTGTCAGCAAAATTCACTTTAACAATAGGGTTAATCGCATTTTTAGGAATCTTTCCTACCAAGGTAACATGACCATTTTGATCAACTTCCGCAAGAATAACTGTTTTAGTCACACCAGCTTTTTTAGCTGCATTGGTCATATGCGTCTCTGCATTAGCGCTGCTGCCATAACCATGAAAGAAAATGGTCGGTGTCCTTGATTGTATGTATTTTGCTTTATTGAGCTGTCCAGCAGAGCTTCTATAATAAAGCAGTCCTAGGCAGATAATAAAAAGACTCAGAAAGATAATAAGGAATTTTCTCTTTTTCATTTGCTTTACTTTCTATAATAGCTTGAAAGATTATTTTAACATAATTTTTTAATCAAGCAAACGTTTTTGCATCCAAACAATATCATGCCATTATCAAATTTGTAACCGACTTTTTTGAAATGGGCAACTTGTTCATAGCCGTGTTTTTTATGAAAAGTTAGGCTGGCGTTGTTGGGTAAGGCAATGCAAACCAACAGATTAACAAAACCAGTTTCTTGCAAATTTCTTTCTAAACTAGCATAAAGTTGACTGCCAATATGCTTGCCACGAGCTTTTTCTCTGATATAAATAGATAATTCAACCGTCCAATCATAAGCTGCACGATTATAATAAGCTGAAGCATAGGCATAACCTTGCAGAATTCCCTCTTCTTCTGCAACCAGATAAGGAAATTTTTGCTTTGTTTTTTCGATACGTTCTTCAAATTCTTCTAGGCTAGGAACTTGGTATTCAAAGGTAATAGCTGTTTTTTCAACATAAGGAGCGTAGATAGCAAGCAATTGTTTGGCATCCTCTTTACAAGCATTTCTTATTTTCATTTATACATTCACCTTCACCTTAAACTAATGAAAAAGCAGGATAGTTCACTATCCTGCTTAATTTTAGAACAAGCCAAGGGCTGTTCCATCTGCAGCAACATCCATATTAAGAGCTGCCGGTTTTTTTGGCAGTCCAGGCATGGTCATGACATCTCCTGTAAGTGCAACGATAAAACCTGCACCCAACTTGGGAACCAATTCACGAATAGTAATATCAAAGCCAGTTGGGGCACCCAGTAATTTCGGATCGTCTGAAAAACTGTACTGTGTCTTAGCCATACAAATTGGTAAGTTATCCCAACCATTTTTAACAATTTGGGCAATTTGTGTTTTAGCTTTCTTTTCAAAAATAACTTTATCAGCACGGTAGATTTCCTTGGCAATCTCAGTGACTTTTTCTTCAACTGAAAGATTATTATCATAAAGACGTTTATAATGGGATGGATTATTTTCAATGGTATTGATAAGCGTATTTGCCAAGTCTACACCGCCATCAGCCCCGTTAGCCCAGACACTGGCTAATTCAACAGGTACATCGATAGCCGCACACAAGTTACGAAGAACAGCAATTTCATCGTTCGTATCTGTGATAAATTCATTGATAGCTACTACTACAGGAACGCCATATTTACGCATATTTTCAACATGACGTGCTAAATTGGCAAAACCAGCCTTGACCGCTTCAACATTTTCTTGATTAAGAGCATCTTTAGCCACACCACCATTCATCTTCAGGGCACGAATAGTTGCAACAATAACCACTGCATCAGGGCTTGTCGGCAAGTTTGGTGTTTTGATATCAAGGAATTTTTCAGCGCCAAGATCAGCTCCAAAACCAGCTTCTGTTATGGTATAATCCGCTAAACGAAGAGCTGTTGAGGTTGCAAGAACAGAATTGCAGCCATGAGCGATATTAGCAAAAGGACCGCCATGAATAAAAGCAGGTGTTCCATAAATCGTTTGTACTAAGTTAGGCTTGATAGCCTCTTTTAGGATAAGAGCCAGTGCTCCTTGCACTTCTAAATCACGAACGTAAACCGGACTACGATCAAAACGATAACCAATGACGATGTTGGCCAAGCGTTCTTTTAGATCTTCAACATTCGTTGCCAAACAAAGGATAGCCATGATTTCAGATGCTACAGTGATATCAAAACCATCCTCACGTGGAATGCCATTTATAGGGCTGCCTAAACCAACTGTAACATGACGAAGAGCACGGTCATTTAAATCGACAACGCGCTTCCAAATAATCCGACGTTGATCTATGCCCAATTCGTTTCCCTGATGCAGATGGTTGTCAATAAGAGCTGAAAGAGCATTATTAGCTGTCGTAATAGCATGCATATCACCTGTAAAATGCAAATTGATATCTTCCATTGGTAAAACTTGAGCGTAACCACCACCAGCAGCGCCGCCTTTAATGCCCATAACCGGACCAAGGGAAGGTTCACGAATAGCAATCATTGTTTTCTTGCCGATTTTATTAAGGGCATCTGCAAGCCCGATGGTAATTGTTGATTTCCCTTCACCAGCCGGCGTTGGATTAATAGCTGTTACTAAGACAAGTTTTCCGGGTGCATTTTCTTCAACCGCTTTAATCTTATCAAAAGTCAATTTAGCCTTATATTTACCATAAAGTTCAAGATCATCAAAGTCAATTCCTAACTTTTTAACAACATTTGTAATGGGGCGCAAGTCAACACTTTGTGCAATTTCAATATCTGTTTTCATAACAGCTCCTCTTATATTTTTATTTCATTATAACAAAGTTTCATAAAAAACGCACCTTAATTAGACTATTAATTGAAAATGTTCGGATTTTACTTTTATCTCTTTCTTCAACTATTTCTTATATTTTTTAATTTACTAAATCTTAAATTTACAGTAAAATAACACTATGAAAATTTTGATTACATCTGGCGGGACGACTGAAAAGATCGATCAAGTAAGAGGAATCACTAATCATTCGTCAGGTCGCTTAGGAAAAAAAATAGCAGAGAAGTTTTTAGCTGCCAGTCATCAGGTGACTCTAGTTACCACTGCTTCTGCCATTAAACCAAAAAAACGCGCCAATCTTTCAATTATAGAAATTACTGATGTTAACAACCTTATTGAGACTTTAGAGCCGCTGGTTAAATCTCATCATGTGCTGATTCATAGTATGGCAGTGTCTGACTATACACCGATTTATATGACTGATTTGACAGAAGTCGAAGAAACAAGCGACCTCTCTCAGCTTCTAACTAAGACCAATAAAGAAAGAAAAATTTCATCACAGGCGGATTACCAAGTACTCTTTCTCAAAAAAACACCAAAGGTTATCAGTTTAGTCAAGCAATGGAACCCTAGCATACAATTAATCGCTTTTAAACTTCTGGTTAATGTCAGTAAAGAGGAGCTTTTTCAAGTCGCACGTAGCAGTTTAAAAAAGAATCAGGCGGATTATATTTTAGCTAATGATTTGACAATGATTTCAGCAGACAAACATCTGGCTTATCTTTTAGATGATACCAACGCCTACATGGCAGAAACAAAAGCTGAAATCGCCGATTTAATTTTTGAAAAGGTAAGAAAAAATGACTAAAAAAATTCTACTTGCTGTTTCTGGTAGCATTGCCGCTTATAAGGCTGCCGACCTAAGCCATCAATTAACCAAATTAGGCTATCATGTTAATGTCTTAATGACTAATGCCGCCAAACAGTTTATTCCCCCTTTAACCTTGCAGGTGCTTTCTAAAAATCCAGTTTATTCGAATGTTATGAAAGAGGATGATCCTCAAGTTATTAATCATATCGCATTGGCAAAACAAGCTGATCTATTTTTACTAGCACCTGCCTCTGCCAATACGCTTGCCCACCTTGCTCATGGTTTTGCAGATAATATAGTAACCAGTGTAGCTCTGGCTTTACCTTTAGAAGTTCCTAAATTTTTTGCCCCTGCTATGAATACTAAAATGTATGAGAATCCTATCACGCAAAGCAATATTGCCTTGCTAAAAAAATTCGGATATAAGGAAATCCAGCCCAAGTCAAGTGTACTAGCTTGCGGTGATGTCGGAAGCGGTGCTTTAGCAGATTTAGATACCATCATTCAAAAAATAGAAGAACAATTATAGTGTTTGCTGAAATGACTTGTCAGATTAATAGTAAACTTGTATAATAAATTTACTTTACTATTGAAGGAGGCTTCATGAAAAATCAAAAAAAGTCATCTAATATTGCTATTATTGCTGTTTTTTTCGCCGTAATGCTAGTTATTCATCTGCTTTCGAGTCTCATTTTTAACCTTTGGCCAGTCCCTATCAAACCAACAATTGTTCACATTCCTGTTATTGTTGCCTCTATTGTCTATGGTCCTCGTATTGGATCTGCCTTAGGAGGATTGATGGGAATCATCAGCCTTATTAATAATACTATTATTTTATTGCCGACAAGCTATCTGTTTTCTCCTTTTGTGCCGCATGGTAATTTCAACTCCTTACTCATAGCGCTTGTCCCTCGAATTTTAATTGGTATTTTTCCTTATTATATTTATAAATTAATGCAAAATCGCTTTGGACTTCTTTTAGCAGGCGCTATCGGTTCAGCGACTAATACTGTTTTTGTCCTCACAGGTATCTTTATTTTCTTTTCATCTGTTTACGGCGGCAATATCCAGACTATGTTGGCAACCATCATTTCTGCTAATTCTATTATTGAATTAATCATTTCAGCACTACTAACTTTCCTTATCGTTCCAAAATTGTTAAAACTTAAAAAATAATCACGTGAAAACGTGATTTTTTTTTATGAAAGTGATATAATGAAAGCGGTTAAATATTTTAACAGAAATTTTCAAAAAGGAGCTTTGCATTATTATGGTATATCAAGAAAATTATCAAAAATGGTTAGCTTATGCTAAACTTCCCGACTATCTTCATCAAGAATTATTAGCAATGGATGAAAAGACCAAGGAAGATGCTTTCTATACTAATCTTGAGTTTGGTACAGCGGGCATGCGTGGTTATATTGGCGCTGGAACTAATCGGATCAATATTTACGTCGTTCGTCAAGCAACTGAAGGACTTGCCCAATTGATTGAAACCAAAGGAGACGACGTCAAAAAACGCGGTGTTGCTATTGCTTACGATTCCCGTCATTTCTCTCAAGAATTCGCCTTTGAATCTGCTCAGGTTTTAGCAAAACACGGTATTAAAGCTTATGTCTTTGAATCTCTTCGTCCAACTCCAGAGTTATCATTTACTGTACGCCATTTAGGAACTTTTGCGGGTATTATGGTAACAGCCAGTCATAACCCTGCACCATTTAATGGTTACAAAGTTTATGGTGAAGATGGGGGACAAATGCCTCCTTTTGATGCGGATGCTCTAACAGATTTTATTCGTGCCATTAATGATCCATTTTCAATTGAATTAGCTGATTTAGAAGAAAGCAAAGCTTCTGGATTAATTGAAGTTATCGGTGAAGCTGTTGATACTGAGTACCTCAAAGAAGTTAAAGATGTCAATATCAACCAAAAATTGATTGACGAGTACGGTAAAGACATGAAAATTGTCTACACCCCACTTCATGGTACTGGTGAAATGCTGGCTCGTCGTGCTTTGGCACAAGCTGGTTTCGATTCTGTTCAAGTGGTTGAAGCTCAAGCAGTGCCAGACCCTGATTTTTCAACCGTTAAATCACCAAATCCAGAAAATCAAGAGGCTTTTCGTTTGGCTGAAGAATTAGGACTTCAAGTTGATGCTGATGTTCTCGTTGCAACCGATCCAGATGCGGATCGTCTTGGCGTTGAAATTCGCCAAGCTGATGGATCTTATAAGAATCTTTCTGGCAATCAAATTGGTGCTATCATCGCTAAGTACATTCTTGAAGCGCACAAAACGGCTGGAAGTTTACCTACTAATGCTGCTCTTTGTAAATCAATTGTATCAACTGAATTAGTTAGCAAAATTGCTGAAAGTTATGGCGCAACTATGTTTAATGTCTTGACTGGTTTCAAATTCATTGCTGAAAAGATTCAAGAATTCGAAGAAAAACACAACCACACTTACATGTTCGGCTTTGAAGAAAGCTTTGGTTACCTTATTAAACCTTTTGTTCGTGATAAAGACGCTATTCAAGCTGTGTTGATTGTTGCTGAAATCGCAGCCTACTATCGCTCACGCGGTTTAACACTTGCTGATGGCATTGATGAAATTTATAAAGAATACGGCTACTTCGCTGAAAAAACCATTTCAGTTACTCTGTCAGGTGTTGATGGCGCTACAGAGATTAAGAAAATCATGGATAAATTCCGTGGTGATGCTCCGAAACAATTTAACGCAACAGATGTCGTTAAATTAGAAGACTTCCAAGCTCAAACTGCTACAACTGCTGATGGTATTGAAAAATTAACGACTCCTCCAAGCAATGTTCTTAAATATATCCTATCAGATGCGTCTTGGATTGCTGTCCGTCCTTCAGGTACCGAGCCGAAAATCAAATTCTACATCGCAACTGTTGGTAATAATTCAGAAGATGCGCAAGTTAAAATTGCTAATATCGAAAAAGAAATTAATGATTTCGTCGGATAGTGCTTCGTTTCTTGAAAATTAAGTTAAAATTAAAATGCTTGAATGACGCGTTTAAAACGTATTTCAAGCATTTTTTACTTTATATTCAAAGAATATTTACTATCAAAAACTAATCTGATGATAATGATTATTAGCTTTCAAGGCTATCCTGTGCTGTCTGCATTTGATAATAGACACCTTTTTTCTGCATCAAGTCTTTATGATTTCCTTGTTCAACAATATTGCCACCTACCATAACTAAGATAAGGTCTGCGCTTTGAATAGTTGACAATCTATGTGCAATAATAAAGCTGGTCCGTCCTTTCATAAGCTTTTCAAATGCTTCTTGGACCAAGATTTCTGTTCGTGTATCAATGGAGGAAGTTGCTTCATCTAAGATTAATATTTTAGGAATATGAACAAAAATTCGTGCTATCGTTAACAATTGTCTTTGCCCTTGTGATAGGGATTCTCCTGCATCGGCCAAAAAAGTATCGTAACCTTGAGGAAGTTGTTTTATAAAAAAGTCGGCATTAGCTGCTTTTGCCGCTGCAATCACTTGCTCGCGGCTAGCTTCAGGATAACCAAAGGCAATATTTTCCAAAACAGTAGCCGTTTTCAACCAAGTTTCTTGTAAGACCATACCAATCTGCTGACGATAAGAAGCTTTACTATAATCAGTGATTGCTTGCCCATCTAGCAGTATTTGCCCTTCTCGCAAATCATAAAATCGCATCAGCAAATTAATGAGAGTTGATTTTCCAGCCCCTGTAGGACCAACGATAGCCACCTTGGAACCTTGTGGAATATTGACAGACAAATTCTTAATCAGAGTTTGTTTCTCATCATAACCAAAACTAATCTTATCAAAGGCAATAGCACCTTTAACAGATTCACTGACTAATTCTTTCTTGCCATCATCCTTAGCATCCTTTTCATCAAGAATCATATAGAGACGTTCTGCACATGCTAAAGCACTTTGTAATTCAGATAGAACGGCTGAAATGTCATTGAAGGGTTTGGTATATTGAGTGACATAATTCAAGAAAGTGATCAATTGCCCCACAGTAAAATTCCCATTCATAATGCGTAATGCTCCGATACCAGCTAAGAGCGCATAAATTAAGGCATTGATAAAACGTGTCGCGGGATTGACTGTAGATGAATAGAAAATAGCACCTTGTGAATACTTAGCATATTTGCTATTGAGATGATCAAAAGTGTGAATAAATTGATCTTGAGCATTGAAGCTTTGAATCAAACTTTCCTGACGAAGACTCTCCTCAATATGTTGAGTAAATGCTCCTCTGGCTCTGGTTTGTCTTTGATAAAGATGATAACTCTTTTGAGCAATAAAACGAGCAACAAATAAGGAAAGTGGTGTTAAGACCAGTACCAAAATCATCATAAAAAAGTCTAGCTTCGCCATTGTTATGATGGTTAACAAAATAGTCAAAATACCTACGAAAAACTGATTAAAAACCATTAAAAGTCCGTTGGATAATTGTTCAACATCCGTTGTTATACGACTGACTAAATCACCTGAAGAATGCTTATCCAAATAAGATAAAGGGAGGCGATAAAGTTTTTCAATGATATTCTGCCGAAGCTTCTGACTATAAGTGAAAACCAAACGATTGTAAGTCAAGGGATTGATCCATTGGATAATGGTATTAAAGGCAACAACAAGAATCATGCTAATCAAGATTGTCGGTAAGATTTTCTGGACATTTTTAGCAAGAACAGCATCAACTGCTTGCCCAATTAGAACTGGGAGATAAACCGTTAGGCTGACCTGAATCAAAGTACCCAATAAGGCAAGAAAAACCAAAATTCTCTGCTTAAGAAAGTCAGCAGTCAAGCGCTTTAAGGTATTTTTATTATTTCTAGCTTTCATTTGACAACCTCCTCTTGCGGATGTTGCGAGTAATGAATTTCCTGATAAAGCGAACAGGTTTGTAAAAGCTTAGCATGATCGGCTAATGCCACTTGCTTTCCTTGATCCAAAACCAAAATATTATCTGCCTTAGAAAGACTGTTAGTCCTTTGAGATACCATAATAAGTGTCGTCTTCTTAAAATTATCCTTGATAGCCTGTAAGAGTTTTGCTTCTGTTAAATAATCAAGAGCTGAAGTGGCGTCATCTAGTATCAGCAAAGGTGCTTCTTTTAATAAAGCTCTAGCAATAGTCAAACGCTGTCTCTGTCCGCCTGAAAAATTCCTTCCAAAGGCTTCTACTTGGGCATCAAGTTTTCCTGGCTTCTGATTAACAAAATCGCTAGCCTGAGCTATATCAAGCACTTGCCAAAGCTGCTCATCACTGACTTTTTTTTCTGTACTAAGCAACAAGTTAGAACGAATCGTTCCTGTGAAGAGTTCTGCCTTTTGAGGAACCAGACTAACCCAATTTCGCCATTCCTTGATGGTTTTTGCACTCCTTTTGTCCTTAAAAATAGCGACATTGCCCTTTTGAGGGAGATAAAGACGCAACAGAACTTGAATTAAACTAGACTTTCCAGAACCAGTCCCGCCAATAATACCAAAGAATTCTCCTTGTCCAACAGCAAAAGAAATTCTTTCAAGAGCTGATTTAGCAGCCTGAGGATAGGAAAAAGTCATATCTGTCACTTTAACAAGGACATCATCCGAAACGAGTTGAGATTGCAAAGGCGCTAAAACATCTTCTTCCTCTTGGTCAAAAACCTGAGTGATTCGTCTAGCGCTGATGAAACTCTGATTCAAAGAAGAAACCAACATCGTTAATTTTAAAAGCTCTACCAGAATTTGCAGCAAATAATTGACTAGCGCAATTAGCATTCCCTGACTCAAATAATGATGTGAAATAGCAATTTGTCCCTGCCAAATGACAACAATCAAGGTGACATTGACAACTAAATAGGTCAGAGGGGTTATTAAGGTTGAAATATAACCTGTTTTAATTTGCCAATCCGTATAATCTTGATTCGTTTTTTGAAAATTCTCCTCTTCTGCTTTTATTTGACCAAAAGCACGAATAACACGACTTCCTTCTAATTGTTCACGAGTTAAACCAACAATTTTATCAGTTAGACGGCGAATCTTATCATAGAGAGGATTGACCACAACAGACATGAGATAAACTAAAGCAAAAAGGACAAAAATCATCAGGAAAAACCAAATGGTAATTCTGGGACTAATTAAAAAAGCCATCAAGACTGAACCAAAAACAATAATTGGTGCTCTAAGAAAAAGGCGCAAGAATTGATTAATGCCAGTTTGAATTTGAAAGGTATCACTAACCAAACGTGTCACTAAACTTGACGTTGTCAATTCATCGCGTTTTTCCTTGGGCAAGCGCATGATTTTTTGAAAAAGACTTTGACTAAGCTGTTTAGTATAGCCCACTGCTGCTTTAGCAGAACAATATTGGGCAATAAGAGCCACCGTAATATTGGAACAAGCTAATAAAACCAGAAAGAAAATCATCAAATAAAGATGATTTTTATCATTATGAGGAATATAACGATCAACCATTTTGGCAATAACCAAGGGAACTAGCAATTCAAAAGAGGCCTCTAAAAGTTTGAAAACGGGGCCAAGTATGGTTTCTTTGAGATACCCCTTAAAATAGATAAGTAATGATTTCATCAATAAAACTCACTTTCTTTGGAAAGCAGCAACAAACTTAATTAAGGAGAGATTTAGTTTGACCTGCTTAGCGTAATAGATATTGCCGCCGTCTTTATAAAGCTCACCGCCACCATAATAGAATGCTACTAAATTATGATAGTGATATGTTTCTCCTGTTTTATTTCCTAGACTTGGTGCTACAACATCTTTGGAATAACGTTTGGCTAGTTTTATTGTACTCTTACCACCATGCTTAGCAATATAACGAATATAATTTTTACCGAAATTATAAGCTTGTACTGCCGTCCAGACATCCGTATTCCTATTCTGCGCTTCTTCTAAATTTTCAGATAAAACGGTTATGCCTTGTTTAACGCTTTCACGACTATCGGTAATAGTATTAGCAATGCCACTTGAACTTTCGCTGGATTGCATTAGATCATCTTCTCTGCCTTTTGTCTCTGTATAAATCATGGCTAAAACTAAATTTTCATTGGTTTTAGTATCATTTTCATCTAAAACTTCCTGCACCATTGGACGGTATGCAAGTACTTTTTTGACATTCTGATAGGTAGTAAAAGTTTGATATCCGATAAAAATCAGAAGACCTAAAAGAATGATTCGTATTAGTTTTTTTTTCATATTATTTACTTTGTATGTCTTCGATATTTTTGATCAAAATAGAATAAGTTCCATTTTGGTTTTGGATAAATTCAACAGATTCTGCATCCTGATAGATATGATTGGGTACTAAAAGCTCAATTCCATTGGAAAGAGACAGTTTTTGATTCTCCAATTTTTTAGTTTGACGAGAATGATCGATATCAGAAACTTTGATTGACTCTGGGATTGTTTCTTTCAAGTCATCAATAAAATTTAAACGCGCTGTCAGATTAGAATCAAAGAGCTGATCGGCTAATTTTTCTGGTGATAATTCCTGATCTTCTTCCAAATTTTTATAAATGGCGGTTTTCATCTTTGCATGAAAAGCAAAGTCATCTTGATTGAAATTATCAGCAATTTTTTGTGCTGTCTGTTCCATCATCTTAATGGACTTTTTAACCGATTGTTCAGGCTTAACTTGAAGAAGATTCTCTGAAAAATAATTAGCAAAAGAGCCATTATGCTTAATGCGCTTTTCAATAAGATAATACTGCTGATTTTGACGATTGATAATCAAAGCTTCATCTGGTGTTTGTGCAGCAGATGGCAAATTATTTTGTGTCAGGCGCAGGGGGCTATCGCCATCATCAATAATATGCGTTAAACTCTCCTTTAGAGCTAGTCTTAAGAAAGCAAAATGCTCAATGCCCTCTTTATCAAACTGAAGAAAAACTAAATCATTCGTTTTTTGATTGTCACTGATAACGAATTCTTCTTTCCAAAGGTGGGCAATTTTCTTGGAGGACTCTAAAAAGTCATCTGTCAAATAACTAAGAAAGACATTACCACTATCAAACTGACCACGCCTAGCTTCGTCAGAAAAAACTTTACCTACTTTTTTTCGAAAATAAGTATCTAAATTGGGTGTAATAGTTAAGCATTTATCCGAAAGAATGAGCTCAGTATCATCTGGAGTAAATTGGTGAATGACAATCTTTTTTAAATACAAATCCATCATACAAGATTCTCATAAAGTGGGAAAGCATCTGTCAAAAGTTTAACTTCTTGACGCACTTCTTCTAACACTGCTTCATTTTCGGTATTTTCAAGGGTTTTAACAATCAATTCAGCCACTTTACGGCATTCTTCAGGACCAAAACCACGCGCTGTTACTGCTGCCGTTCCAATGCGAATACCTGAAGTTTTAAACGGTGACAGCTTTTCAAAAGGAATAGAATTTTTATTCAATGTGATATGAACATCATCTAAAATATTCTGAGCCACTTTACCGTTTTCAACAACTTGTGTGACATCAACGAGGAAAAGATGGTTTTCACTAGCACCAGAAACAACACGGAATTTTTCGTGAGCATTGAAAACTTCTACCATTGCTTGGCAATTTTCAATAATTTTTTGCGCATAAACTTTAAAAGCAGGATCTAAATTTTCCTTGAAAGTGATAGCCTTGGCCGCAACAATATGTTCCAAAGGACCACCTTGCAAACCAGGGAAGATAGCAGAATTGATTTTTTTAGCTAAATCTTCATCATTGGTCAAGACGAGCCCACCGCGAGGGCCACGAAGAGTTTTATGAGTCGTTGTTGTTGTAATATGAGCATAAGGTAGAGGATTTGGATGCAAGCCGGCAGCAACCAAGCCAGCAATGTGGGCCATGTCAACCATAAGTTTTGCACCAACTTGGTCTGCAATGTCACGGAATTTTTTAAAATCAATGATATGAGAATAAGCAGATGCCCCAGCAACAATTAACTTAGGCTGCACTTCTTCAGCCTGTTTTAAAATTTGTTCATAATTCAAAACTTCTGTTTTAGGATCAACATTGTAAGCTATGAAGTTATAGGTTTGCCCAGAAAAACTAACTGGGGAGCCATGTGTCAAATGACCACCAGCAGCCAAATCTAAGCCCATAACAGTATCACCGGGCTTGATAAGTGCCATGTAAGCTGCAGCATTCGCTTGACTACCAGAGTGGGGTTGAACATTAGCATATTTAGCATCAAAAAGTCTTTTAGCACGTTCGATAGCCAAACTCTCAACTACATCAACATAGTCTGTACCGCCATAATAACGACGGCCAGGATAACCTTCAGCATATTTATTAGTCAAAATAGACCCCTGCGCCTTCATGACTGCTTTAGAAACCACATTTTCAGAGGCAATTAATTCAATATTGTTTTGCTGTCGCTTTTCTTCTGCGTGAATAGCTTCCCAGACTTCTCTATCGTACTCTTCATAATTATCTTTATCAAAAATCATTTTTTCTCCTTAAAATCTTATATCTTTCACATGCGCTTGAATAGCGTCCTGTGTAAGCGCTCCTTGTCTCAGAATCTTTGCTCGTGAACTTGAAATATCTAAAATAGTCGAGTCTCTTCCTTTTATTGCCTTATCATCCTGAATACCTAATAAACGATTAGCAAAAGCCTCTTGAATTTCCCGATAAACCAAACCACTTGCTTGACCAGATAAATTAGCAGAAGGACCAATTAAAGGACCAGTCTGTTTGATATAGGCTAGAGTTTGAGGGTGGGCGGGGACCCTGAAACCAACAGTTGATAAACCGCCATTAATCCAAGCTGGCACTTTTTCGTTAGCTTTCAAGACAATGGTTAAGGGACCCGGTAAAAAAGCTTTATAGAGTTCTGCCAAATAAGCTGGTGCCTCTTTTGAAAAAGCCAAAATATCTTCTAAAGAGGCAACGTTTAAGTTCATTGCTTTTTCGCGTGGCCGTTTTTTTAAATCATAAACATTATCAACAGCTCTTTTGCTCAAAGCTTGAGCAAAAAGACCATAGACGGTTTCTGTTGGTAGAACAACTGCCTGTCCCTCTCTAAGTGCTTCTTCAATTTTATCCATCGTCAACCACAACCATTCTATCCTTGCCAAAACTATCCTGCAAAAGGCGAACACGCTTATTTGGGAACTGTCTTTCAAAAAGCTGAGAAACTGCTTCTCCCTGCTTGTAGCCAATTTCTAAGTAAATCTTACCTGTAAGTTTTAAATAATGCTCAGCTTCTAAAGCTAACTTCTGATAGAAAGCTAAGCCATCATTATCAGCAAAAAGCGCTAAATGGGGTTCGTGTGCCAAAACATTCTGTTCAACTTCATCTTGATCTCTTAAAGAAATATAAGGTGGGTTAGAAACAATAATATCGTATTTATCTGAAATGTGACTAAAAATATCTGACTGCAAAAAGGTCACAGCTGCTTGATTAACAGTAGCGTTTCCCTGTGCTAAATTAAGAGCATCTTCTGAAATATCGCTAGCCCATACTTGCCAATCTGGCTGAGCTTTTGCAAGAGCCAAAGCAATAGCACCGCTGCCTGTACCAATGTCTAAAAGTTTAGCAGAGCTTCTATGCTGATTTTCTTTTAAGATAAGTTTGACTAATTCTTCTGTTTCTGGCCTTGGAATCAAAACACGTTCATCAACCGATAGGATTAAGTCAGCAAAGTAAGCTTTTCCTGTGATATATTGAGCAGGGATATGCTGCCTTAATTGTTGCATGATTTCTTCAAGTTTAGTCAGATCCGCTTCAGCAATTTCTTGTGGTTGTTGAAGGATAAAATCTGTCTGATTCCAACCCTTACAATCTTTAAAAACGTAGGCCAAACTTTCCTTTTCTTCTCCCAAAGCTTCAAGTTCTGATTCATATTGGGCAAAAACTTGTCCATAATTCATCATTTATTAAGCTCTTCTAATTTTTGTGTTTGATCATAAAGAATAAGAGCGTCAATGACTTCATCTAACTTGCCTGACAAAATACTGTCTAATTTTTGAAGTGTCAGCCCAATACGGTGATCTGTAACACGGTTTTGCGGAAAATTATAGGTACGAATACGCTCTGAACGGTCTCCCGTACCAACTGTTGATTTTCGTTCAGCATCTTGTTCATCCTGAGCAATTTGCGCAAAGTGGTCTGCTACACGCGCACGGATAATTTTCATAGCCTTATCACGATTTTTCTGCTGGGTGCGCTCTTCTTGCATTTCAACTTTAATGTTGGTTGGCAAATGGATAATACGAACCGCAGTTGCTACTTTATTGACATTTTGCCCACCAGCACCTGAAGCATGATAGATATCCACACGCAAGTCTTTTGGATCTATTTCATATTCGACTTCTTCAACTTCGGGCATGACGAGAACTGTTGCTGTTGAGGTATGGACACGACCTTGACTTTCTGTTACAGGAACACGTTGAACTCGATGGGCACCCGATTCATATTTGAGTTTAGAATAAACAGACTGTCCTGAAACCATAGCAACGACTTCCTTGAGTCCGCCGACACCATTGGCAGAAGCCTCCATCACCTCAAATTTCCAGCCTTGATTTTCAGCATATTTTTGGTACATATTCAAAAGATCACCAGCAAAAAGAGCGGCTTCATCACCGCCTGCAGCACCACGAATTTCTAAAATAATATTCTTATCATCGTTGGGATCTTTTGGTAAAAGGAGAAATTTCAGTTTTTCTTCGTATTCTTCCTTTGCTACCTTGGAGTTTTTCAACTCTTCCTTGGCCATTTCCTCAAGTTCAGGATCACCACTAGCATCTTTAATCATTTCTTGCGCATCAGCAATATTTTGAACGACTTGCTTGTACTCACGATAGACAGCAACTGTTTCGCGGCTATTGGCTTCTTCTCGCGATAATTCCATAAAACGCTTGGTATCACTGACGACGTCTGGATCTGAAAGCAATTCTCCTAATTCTTCATAACGATCTTCAACCGCCTGAAGTTGATCATAAATATTCATTTTATCATTTAACCTTTCTTTGGACTTGATACATCAATAAGTCATTCCTGTCAAAAATGTCAGGCTTTGATTGGAGGATGGAAGTAATGTCTTCGACAGACAGGAATATAAGTTTCATTACCGCCGATTTGAATTTGATTGCCCTTATAGACAGGCCTGCCATTTTCTGTTCTTAAAACCATGGTTGCCTTTTTGGAGCAAAATTGACAGATAGTTTTAATTTCCTCAATCTTATCAGCTAACAGCAAGAGTTCACGTGACCCTTCAAAGAGATGGTTCTGAAAATCATTTTTGAGCCCAAAGGCCATAACAGGCACATCCAATTCATCAACAATCCTTGCTAGATCATAAACATTTTTTTGGCTTAAAAACTGACTTTCATCAATTAAAATACAATAAGGTTTCTCAAACATGTTTTCGATATAAGCAAAAATATCCATGTCATCTGTAATAGTAACTGCTTCACGTCGCATGCCAATTCTACTAGCCACCACACCAAATCCATCTCGCGTGTCCAAGCTGCTCGTCATAATGACAACAGGCTTTCCTTGTTCTTCATAATTATGAGCAACCTTTAAAATTTCGATTGTCTTACCTGAATTCATGGTCCCATATTTATAATATAACTGCGCCAAGACTGTCATCCCCATCTCAAACTGATATCTTATCCATTTTACCATAAAAGCTCAAAAGGCGCACTGAGTTTTTTTGTTAAATAAAAGACATATTGTCATCTTCTTTTTAACAAAAATATGCTAAAATGAAACTATTAAATTAAAGGAGTGTTATACTTATGCCATTTGTTAAAATTGACCTTTTTGAAGGCCGTAGCCAAGAACAAAAAATCCAGCTTGCTCGTGAAGTAACTGAAGTAGTGTCTCGTGTTGCAAAAGCACCTAAAGAAGCGATTCACGTTTTTATTAACGACATGCCGGAAGGAACCTATTATCCTCACGGAGAAATGAAGAAAAAAGGTTAGGTTTCGGTTATTTAAAGCTTGATTTTATTTTCAGAAAACGCTATCATATAATCAGAAAGCTCTAAAGGAGGTAGGAAAAATTTGCAGGCACAACAAACTTTACATCTGATGGGGACAACGATTGATCTTATGGTTGAAGCCGACAATGCTAAAGAACTTGTTGAGACTGCTTGCCAACTTTTAAAGACTTACGAACATCGTTTCAGTGCCAATAGTGATGACTCAGAACTGATGGCTGTCAATCATCTGGCAGGTATCAAACCTGTTCAAGTTCAAGAAGATTTGTTCCAATTAATTAAAATTGGGAAAAAACATAGCCTTGAGCAGCCAAGCAATCTCAATATCGCTATCGGACCTTTGGTGCAAGCTTGGCGGATAGGTTTTGACGATGCCAATATCCCCAGTAAATCTCTGATTGAAAAAAAATTGAAACTGATAGATCCTCAAAATATCAGACTGGATGAGAAAAAACAAACTGTCTTTTTATCCCAAAAGGGAATGAAGATTGATTTGGGATCTTTGGCAAAAGGTTACATTGCTGATAGAGTCATTTCTTATTTAAAACAGCAAGGTGCGTCTTCTGCTATGATTAATTTGGGTGGCAATCTTTTGGTTTATGGTCCTAATAAAAAACGTTCAAATGGTTTATGGTATATTGGGATTCAAGATCCTAAAAAGCCACGAAACCAAAATATTGGTATTGTGAAAATTCATGGTCAATCTGTTGTTACTTCTGGCATTTATGAACGTCACCTACAGATTAATGGGAAAGATTATCACCATATTTTTGATAAAAATACAGGCTATCCAATAGAAACTCAAATGGCTAGTCTCAGTATTATCTCAGACTTATCACTTGATGGTGAGATTTGGACAACACGTTTATTTGGTTTACCAATACCGTTTGTTATGGAAACAATTAATCAAATCAGTCATATTGAAGGAATTATTATCACTAGAGATAATCGACTTGCTGTTTCAGATGGTCTTAAAAACACTTTTTCCGCTTTCCATTAAATTCAAAGAAGAGAGGTCACACATATGAAACTCATTGGATTAGTTGGTACAAACTCAAAAAAATCCACCAACCGCCAATTACTGCAATACATGCAAAAACATTTTGCTGATAAAGCTGATATTGAATTGCTTGAAATTAAAGATATTCCTATTTTTAATAAACCAGCAGACAAAAAAGTTCCAGAGCAAATACTTAAGATAGCTGAGAAAATTGAAGCTGCAGATGGTGTAATTATTGGTACACCTGAATACGATCATTCTATTCCAGCTGTATTAATGAGTGCTCTGGCTTGGCTGTCATACGGTATTTACCCGCTTCTTAATAAACCTGTCATGATTACTGGGGCTTCTTACGGAACCCTTGGTTCATCTCGAGCTCAGCTGCAACTTCGTCAAATTCTTAATGCGCCAGAAATTAAAGCGAATGTCCTTCCTGATGAATTTTTACTCTCTCACTCTCTGCAAGCATTTGACAAAGAAGGTAATCTTAATGATTTAGATACTTTCCAAAAACTTGATGCTATCTTTGACGATTTCCGTCTTTTTGTTAAAATCACCGAGAAACTATCAAGTGCCCAAGAACTTTTACATAAAGAAGCTGAAAATTTCAATTGGGAAAGTCTGTAAACAAAAAGGAGAAAATAAGATGAAATTTGTAGGACTTGTAGGCTCAAATGCAGAACAATCATACAATCGCAAACTGTTAGAATACATCAGAAAACAATTTAAATTAAAATTTGAACTAGAATTGTTGGAAATTGATGAAGTACCAATGTTCAATCAAGATCAGAGTTGGAAAGACAGTTTCCAATTGCGTCTCCTATACAATAAAATTATACGTGCTGACGGGGTAATTATCGCTACACCTGAACATAACCACACCATTACTGCCGCTTTAAAGAGTGTTTTGGAATGGTTATCCTGTGAAGTCCATCCCTTTGAAAACAAACCTGTTATGATTGTTGGTGCTTCTTATTATGATCAAGGGACATCCCGAGCTCAGGTTCATTTGAGAAAAATTTTAGACGCACCCGGCGTCAATGCCTACACTCTTCCTGGTAATGAATTTTTACTTGGAAAAGCTAAGGAAGCCTTTGATGACAATGGTAATATTATTAATCAAGGAACTGTTGATTTCCTTGAAACTTGTTTAGATAATTTTATGAGCTATGTTGGAGTAGTATCAAAATTGCAAAAACCAAAACCAATTGAACCAGAAGATTTGGATTGTAATCATCCTATTGCTACAACCATTACTGAGGTTGATCCCGACGATCCTGAATGGGTTGAAAAAGTCGCTGAAATCACAGGTGCAGTGTCAGGTGATGCTTATGTTAAACTTGATCATGGTATTTTGACAGTCGATCAAATCAATATGTTCTTAAAAGCTATGCCTTTTGAGTTGACTTATGCGGATGACAATAATCAATTCTTGTATTACAATAACGCCCATCAAGATCCTGATACCATGTATGCTAAGCGTATCCCGGAACAGTCTGGAAATCGTTTGTCTACTGTTCATAATTCGCTTCCTGCAGGGCGTATGAAAAATGTTGAATGGGTTATTGGAACATTGCGCAATGGCAATCAGGAGTATGTCCGTACCCTTATTCCAAGCCCAAATCCCGCTGTTTTGAATACGCATAATTATCAAGCCATGTACTATGATGATGGTTCTTTTGCGGGAATCAATGAAATTGTCTTCAATTTCAAACCTTGGCTAGATTGGTATCTACAAACAACAGGACAAAGGCTTGTTGGTGGTGCAGGCGGTGCCGATGCCACATCTGGTGCTTCTGACAGTGGTCATGGTGGAGGTAGCGATGCTACTTCCGGTGCCTCTGATAGCAGTCATAGCAATGAAACAACTGCTGATGCTACATCTGGTGCTTCCGAACATTGATCTTATTAATATTTTAACAATAAAAGGTTAGGACAAAAGTCCTGCCTTTTTCAAATATATTAGGCATAGTAGCTTGAAGTCAGACTGCTTAACTTTCTATTTTTGTCGATATATTCTTAATTGTATTCATTTTTTACAGAAATGTAAAAAAAATGTGTCCATAATAAAATTAAATCATGATAAACTATATTATTATTTTAATGTCATTAAAATAATAATAATTTATTTATGAGAGGAAAAAATGGAACAGAAGATTTTTAGCAAACGAAAAAGTAAGATTGCTGGGCTTTGTGGAGCTATTTTAACGACTACAGTTGTTGCCCTTGCGTCAGGTACTGTAATCGAGGCTGATGAGACAATAGAACAGCCTGTCGCAGCTGAGACTGTCTCGCAAGCTGATGGGGACAATCCCGAACAAACAACAAGCGTTCAACAAGAAACTGCTCCTCAACAAACGGAAACTTCTCAAAGCTCAGACGCAACCGTAGATAGAGAAGAGTCAGCAACTTCCCCATCTGATGAACAGATCGTAAGTCAAAATGATTCAAACTCATCATCTCAAATTGATCAAACGCTAGCTGATACGAATCGCTCTGACTCTGATCATATTTCAAAAACATCAGCCGCTACAACTGAAGATCAAGAAGAGAAAGTTAATTCTGCAAAAGCACAAACTGCTGCCGCAACCAACAATCAAGACACTCGTTATAGTGCGAAAGATGCTTATGGCAATTCCAATTTTAACAAGACATTAACTGAATTTGAAAAAAGAGCTAATGTTGCTGATGTAACCTATGATGGCGTGAGGGATGAATATATTGTGGTTAATGATCCTAGTGCTCCTTACGTTCCTAATGCAAACGAAATTGCAAAATACTTAAAGGAATATTTAACAGAACTCCGCAACATCAATAATATTGCTATTCCTGTGCCTTCTGTTGATCAGGTTATGCAAAAATACGCACAAGATCGGGCTAACGAAGAAGCCAATGAAAAAAACGGCTTGGATCATGATACTAATTTACCTATCCCTAATAATTTAACTTGGGTTGCCGAAGATGGACATTTGGATATGGATAGCAGCATTCAATCCAAAAGTCAAGAAGGCTATACACTTGCCTCTGATAAAGCAACCGCCTACTATCTAGCGCTTAACTGGTTTTCTGACTATTTTAATATTTACGATGACCCCAACGATGGCCTCAAATCGTTTGGACACGCTGTCAGTATTTTGTCAGACGGGGGAACTGGAATGGGCTTAGGTCTTGCTTCAGGTCAAGATAATGAAAAGGGAATGTGGTACGCACAATTGGAATTTGGTGGTAACGATAACGAAGATAATACCAACGATTTTTCATCTTTAAAAAACGGCAAGGGAGAATGGGTATTATATTATAAAGGAAGTCCTGTTAAGTTTCTTCCTAACACTACCTTTTGGTATGTAAAAAAAGGCACTTCCCCTGATGCAGCTTCTACTCCTCACAACAGTGATAAACCTTCATTCCAGTCATCTAAAGATCTTGACCCTAATTTCAAGGCCGATAATAGATTCCAAGAAGGAAAGGAAGCCTCTGTTCATCAGGCTATTCCTACAACATTTAAATCTCATCGCGATGAAGTTGGTAATAAAGACCAAAATTCTCTTTCTGCTCAACTACCTGATACAGGAGTTCAAAAAAATAATCAATTAGCCTTGATAGCTTTAGGAACAGGCTTGATTTTACTTTCCGGACTTCTTCTTTCAAAAAGAAAATCCTTAAAATAATTGTTCTATTTTTATTTATAGGAAGGGGGATGGTTCCCCATGATTGCTAGTCAATCACCTTCAAAAAAAGCTACCCTCACTAGGTGCATAATCCTAGTGGGGGTTTTATAATTGATCATTTACTGAGCTCTTACTTCAACAACTTTCCAAACTGTTAAAGTTTTAAGCCTAAAAACTACTGCACAATAAAAAGGCGGGACATTCTGATCCTAGCTTCTTGAAATTTTAAACCTATTATTTATTGATTTTAAGGCTCTTTTTAGTTTTCTTTCAGCCTGTTTTAAGCCAACCATCATAAACTGACTTCATCATTAGTTTGGAGGAATCCTTATGAATTTTATCAAACGTGCTTGGCTGGCAACCAAGGCTAAAAAAAGCCGAACTGCTCTCTTGACTCTAGTCACCAGTAGTATTCTTATCTTTGTATTAGCTGGACTTACCATTAAATCTGCGGCAGATAAGGCTGTCGATAATGCTAAAAAAGAGGCTGGAGCAACCGTCAATCTTCAGGTCAGCCGCGACTACATGATGAAAAAAGCTCAGCAATCATCATCTAGCCAATCAAACAATAACCAACCTCCGAAATTTGAGATGACTCCTATTTCTCTGTCAACTGCTCAGACTGTTGCTAAAATGGTTGGTGTTAAATCTTATCTCTATACCTCAACAACAACTGCCAGTGCCGGAAGTATCACTCCTATATCTACTAGTTCCAGTTCATCAAATTCTTCTGATTCTAATAGCAAAACGAACAATTCAGAAGGACCCAGCGGTCAAAATAGTAAAATGGAGTCTGGCGACTTTACGATTACTGGCGTCAATACAAGCGCAAATGTTTCAGATTTTTCAAGTGGTAGCAACAAAATAACTAAAGGAAAAGGTATCACAAGTCAAACTGCTGATAATGACGTTGTTATTGAATCTGATTTAGCTAAAGCAAACAATCTCGCTGTTGGTGATCGTTTTACAGTCAAAGTAACTACTGATAGCAGCAATACAGCGAAAACTTATACTCTTAAGGTTATTGGTATTTATAAATCTAGTTCAAGTGTAACCTCTTCTCAATTACAAAATAATGCATCTAACCCTTCCAATAATCTGTATGTCAATCTAAAGACAGCAAATACAATGAAGGGTCAAACCAATACTGTTGATGCTGCTACTTATACTTTATTAAATCCTGCTAGTATGAAATCATTTGTTAAAAAAGCCAAAAGTAAGATTGATACGCAAAAATTTACCATTGAAAGTAATGATCAAGTTTACCAACAAATGTTAACACCTTTAAACAATGTTGCTAGTTTTTCAAAAAATATTGTTCTCTTAGTTGCCCTAGCTGGTGCAGTAATATTAACATTGATTATTATTCTTAGTATCCGTGAACGACGTTATGAAATTGGCGTGCTTATGAGTCTCGGTGAAAATCGTTTAAAGATTATCGGTCAATTTTTCGCAGAGCTTTTCATGGTTACTTTGGTTTCCTTAGTCATTGCTATCGTAGCTGGTAACTTTGTTGGTAATGCAGTTGGAAATCAACTTCTTTCTCAACAGACAACTTCAAGTCAACAAAGTAGACAAATGGATGCTGGTCCGGGACAAAATGGTTCGAAAACTAATAGTCAGAAATCAAATCAACCTCCTTCTAGGGGTGGTCTTGGTGCCATGATGGGCACATCACAGGCAAATGTTGCTCAAATTAATAAACTAAACGTTAAACAGACACCTGAAAGCATCGCTAAACTTGGTGCCATCGCTCTTCTGATCACCTTTTTATCAATTATTCTGGCAAGTATTGGTATTATTCGTATGAAGCCAAAAGACATTTTATCTTCAAATTAGAAAGTAGGTTTTTCTATGACATTGAAAACAAATAACCTCAGTTACTGGTACAATAACAATCCTGATGATTATCTTTTCAAAGAAGTCAATCTTGAATTTGAAAAAGGGAAAGTCTATGCTATCCTCGGGCAATCAGGTAGCGGAAAAACTACTTTTCTATCTCTTCTAGCAGGACTTGACAGTCCTAAAAAAGGAAAAATCCTTCTTAATAATCAAAATATTAGTGAAAAAGGCTTAACTGATTATCGTAAAAATGCTGTCTCAACCATTTTCCAATCCTATAATCTTTTGCCTTATATGACAGCTCAACAAAATGTTGAAACCGCACTTGATATTTCATCTGTCAAGACAACAAGTGAAAAAATTGTAACATTATTTGATAATGTTGGTATTTCTGAAGATTTGATAGATAAACCTGTCTTACATCTCTCCGGAGGTCAGCAACAAAGGGTTGCTATCGTGAGGGCGCTCGCTAGCGGACACAATATCATTATTGCTGATGAACCAACTGGTAATCTAGATGAAATAACAACCAAAGATATTGTTGCTATTTTTAAAAAGATTGCCCATGAGCAGAAGAAAACGGTGATTATTGTTACGCATGAACGAGAAGTTGCTGATAGTTCTGATATTATTTTCGAATTACGCAAAAAAGAATTTACATTAATTTAAAAGCAAGCGGTGATTTTCTTTTCGCCGCTTGCTTTTTACTAAGTCAGATTGTTTCTTATATGTTTGCATTCTTTTAGCATAAATATTAGTTTCAATTTTTTGAGCTCTTTTTAGGTTTTTATTTCAGCAAACCTGTTTTTTTGAGATAATGATGAGCTACTGTTTTAGCAGATTTTCCTTTGACTTTAACCTGATAATTCATGTCGCTCATTTGACTTTCTGTAATTTTTCCAGCTAAGCGATTCAGAATCTTTTTTAGTTCAGGATGTTTTTGTAACAATTTCTTTTTGAATAAAGGTGCTCCCTGATAGGGTGGGAAAAGATTTTTGTTATCCTTGAGAGTAACCAAGTCGTATTCCTTGATTTCTGAATCTGTTGAATAGGCGTCAGTGATGTCAATATCACCACTCTTAATTGCTTGATAGCGCAAAGCAGGCTCCATTGTACTCACCTGTAAATTAAGTCCATAAAGACTCTTCAATCCTTTGTTTCCATCTTTTCGGTCATTAAATTCGAGAGTAAATCCTGCTTTTGCTGTATTTTCAACCTTTTTCAAATCAGAAATAGACTTTAATCCTTTTTCTTTAGCAAATGATTTCTTAACAGCTACAGCATAGGTATTTTGATATTTCATGGGCTTTAGATAGACAAGATTGTCCTGTTTTAAAATACCATCACGTGCTTCTTCGTAAACTGTTTGAGGATTATTGGACGTTTTAGGTGGATTTTTTAGAAGACTACTTGTAATTGTTCCAGTAAACTCTGGGTAAATATCAATATCACCTTTTTTTAGGGCTTCATAAAGAAAGGTTGTTTTTCCAAAATTAGGTTTGACTTTTACTGATAGGTGACTATCTTGCTCAATTAATTCTTTATACATATTAATCAGGACTTCTGGTTCAGGTCCCATTTTACCAGCAATGACAATTTCTTTCTGACTTTGACTGGCTTTAATCACATTTGGAAGATAAGAGGCGCCCAAACCAATCAACATGATAAAAAAGGCAAGCATAATCTTTTTCAGCGAAGCTTTTTCTAAAAACTTAATAGCAAGATTAAAAAGAATAGCTAAAAGAGCTGAAGAAATAGCTCCTATTAAAATCAGAGAAGTGTTGTTACGATCAATTCCAAGAAGAATGAAGGAACCCAACCCTCCAGCTCCAATCAAGGCTGCCAAGGTCGCTGTCCCAATAATCATAACAGCCGCTGTCCTTACTCCAGAAATGATAACTGGCATAGCCAGCGCTAATTCAAATTTTTTCAGTCGCTCCCACTTGGTCATACCGAAAGCTTGACCAGCTTCGACCAAACTTGGGTCAATAGTTGTTAGACCAGTGATGGTATTTTGCAAAATTGGAAAAAGGGCATAGATAACCAGAGCCGCTACGGCTGGCACCGTTCCAATCCCCATAAAAGGGATGAATAAGCCTAAAAGAGCCAGAGAAGGAATCGTTTGGAAAATCCCTGAAATTTGTAAAATAATCTCTGCTATTCTCTTTCGATGACTGATAAAGATAGCCAGAGGAACAGCAAGGATAATGGCTATTAAAAGTGACAATAAAGATATTTGTAAATGCTCTAACAAGGACTGTGTCCAGTCAGCAAAGCGATTTTGGAAGGTTGCCATTAAATCGGTCATTAGTTATCACCTCCAAATAAATCTGCCACAAAATCATTGACCGGATTTTGCGCCATATCTTTAGGACTAGCCAATTGAATAATCCGCCCCTTTTGAAAAATAGCAATTCGATCTGCTAACTTTTTGGCTTCTTCAATATCATGCGTTACAAAAACAACTGTCATTCCTAATTCTTTTTGTAAAGAGAGTGTCAAATCTTGTAGTTGTTTTCTCGAAATAGGATCCAAGGCTGAAAAAGGCTCGTCCATTAAAAGAATATGGGGGTTGGCAATAATGGCACGTAGAATACCTACCCGTTGTTGCTCACCACCTGATAGGTCACGTGGATAACGTTCCAAATACTTATCTGCTGGCAAGCCAGCTTTATCAAGTAATTTCTTCGTTTTTTCGAGTCGATCTGCTTTTGACCAAGCCTTCATTTCAGGAATCAATTCAATATTTTCTCTGACAGTCAGATTGGGGAAAAGAGCAATTTGCTGAAGAACATAACCCATATCTAAACGTAATTCTCTTAAAGAAATGTCAGTGATGTTTTTATCATTTAGATAAATATCTCCTTGACTGGGAGTGATTAAGCGATTAATCATCTTGAGGGTAGTCGTTTTACCGCTGCCACTGGGACCAATCAAAACAAAGAATTCTCCCTTGGCAATTTCAAAGTTAAGATCGGCAATGACCCGGTTATCCCCGTAAGATTTAGTAATATTTTCAAATCGAATCATAACTTCTCCTTTGTAGCTTTTTCTCCTTCTCCTTGAACAAAATAAAGCTGCATTTGTGATAATAAAGCTTGATAATAATGTCCCGTCAATTGAATCATTGTTTGTTGCTCTTGAATAGACAAACTATTAAAGGCGGCTTCTTCCATTTTCTCTAAAGGAGCAATAATGGATGCAGCATATTCTTGACCTTGAGAAGATAAAATTATTTTCTTTTCACGACGATCTGTTTGTGACTTGAGAAAAACGATATAATTTTTTTCATTCCATCTTTTTAAGGTAGCGTTAACCACTTGTTTAGTTGAATAAGTTTTTTCAACAATTTGTTTTTGTGTGATTCCTTGTGGATTATAATAAAGCCAAAGAAGGATAAAAAGAGATTTGCTTTGCAGACTGTTCTTTCGAGCGTAATGCTCATAAAGAGACATCTGCTGATCAAAGATACGTAAATATTGCTTTGTCTGCTTTTGTGATTTCGTCATTAGGCAACTCCGTTCAATACAATAACTTTGCCAAAAGCTTGAGGACTTTCTAAGTAGTCATGTGCTTCTTTAATGTGATCAATAGTAAAAATCTTTTCCGCCTTAATAGGAACAGCATATTTAGCAATAAAATCAAAGAGCTCTTGCAATTTGTTTAAATTGATATTGCCAGAATAGAAAGTTGTTAGATAAATGTTATTTTGCAGAGCCATGATAGGATCAAAATTGTCCAAGGTCCATTGACCGCCTAATAAACCAACTAGACAGACAATACCACCATCAGCAACATGGTTTAAAGTATCATCAATACAAGCAGGACCTATCAAATCCAAAACCTTATCAAATTTTTGCTTCGTTTGTAAACAGCTATCTCGGTCAATAATAACCTCATCATAGCCGCTATCTAAAAGTTGTTGCTTTTTTGCAAGAGAACGTACACTGGCAGTCACCTTGATCTCAGGCAAGGAAGCCTTTAATAAATTGAGAAAAGCTAAAGCAACACCGCTTGCTCCTGCTCGAACAAGAACAAGATCCTGCTTTTTCAATTTCAAATTTTTATAGGCACCGTAAGCTGTATAATAGCTCTCAGGAGTTGCTGCCAACTTATCCCAAGTTAGATTTGTTTTTATAGGGTAAATTTGTTCATTTGGCAAAAGGACATATTCAGCATAGCTGCCATCAAATGCTCTTCCCATCTCTCCCATAATGGAAACAACTTTCTGTCCATGGAAGAAATGGTTTTTATCCGATGTTTCTTCAATAATACCGACACATTCAATGCCTAAAACCCTTGGAAAAACAACAGACGGCGAGTAACCCTTACGCGTAAAAATTTCAGAACGATTGATACCGAATCCCTTAATTTTTACCAGAGACCAACCTTCCTTAATTTTAGGAATCTCTCTTTCCACAACTTTTAATTGTTCAGATGAGCTCGGTTGTTCAACGAGTACTGCTTTCATTGTAAACAAGCCTCCTAATAATAATTAAGTTTAGTATAACATGACAAAATTAAATAGTCAAATATTTTTACTATTTAAGAGTTATTTTTAAAAAATTGGATCATCCAAACTTTTAACTCATTATCCACCAAAAATATAACTCAAAGATTTTAAGAAGGTATCATTATCCTTACAACTGCTGTCATTTAAATTGAAAAGACCTAATTTCAAAAGAAACATTAAAATGCCCATCTTTTTTTAAAGTGTATTATACTTAAAAACCCAAGAGGTAAATTATTTCTCTTGGGAAGCTTTTTGTGTTTGCTTTTGATAAACATGATCTTTAATAATTTGATAAAGGCTGGCTAAAATAGGTACAGCCATCAGCATACCAACTAAACCTGCTAAAGCACCGCCAATAGTAATGGCCAGCAGAACCCACATAGATGGTAAACCAATAGAGCTGCCAACAACTCTTGGATAAATCACATTGCCTTCAAACTGTTGCAGCAAAATAACAAAGACAAGAAAGACAACTGCCTGTGAGAAGGACTGTGTCAAAATTAATATAGTTCCAATAGTAACACCAATATAAGCACCAACAACTGGTATCAGAGCAGTAAAAGCAATCAAGATCCCAATTGTCGCTGCATAAGGTAAGTTAAATAGCATCATACCAATAGCTGTCAATGTTCCTAAGATCATGGCTTCTAAAGTCTGACCAACAAAAAAACCATGAAAGCGACTGTGCAAAATACCAACAAGATAATGAACTGTCCCAGAATATTTACCAAGGTAAGTATCAATTAGAAGATTAAACTGACGCCCTAATTTCTCTTTATTAGCTAGAACATACATGGAAAAGATAATACTAACAAAAATTGAAATTAAAGCTGATGCTATTGAAGTAACCGAAGTTAGTACATTTGTTAAAACACTCAAAAATTGACTCAAAATTTGTCGGCTGTAATTAGAAATGAGGCTGCTAATTTGTGTATCTCCCCCAAAAGATGCTAACATTTTGGAAACCCATTTATTGTGTTGGACTTCATTGATGATATTTTGAATATCCTTTGGGTTAATAGACAGCAAGGATTTAAGGCTGGCAATCAAATCTGGTAGAACAATGGTAAAAATGAGAACGACAACAAGCACAAAAGTTGCATAAGCTAAAACCATAGTCAAAGGCCGTTTAGCTTTCAAAAGCCTTTGTGACTTAATCAATTTATCATAAAGTCTTTCATAGGCACTCATAACAATGTTAACAATATAACCAATGGCAGCCCCTGTTAAAAAAGGAGATAGAGCAGACAAAAAAGTATTCAATATTTTAGCTCCTGCTGACCAGTTTGCCAAAATTGCATAACAAATGACAAAGACCAAAACAGGATAAGCAACATAAGATTTTTTGATTTTCATAACTGTTATTATACACTAAATTAGCCTTAAAAAGATAGGAAATAACTAAAAAAACAGATTTTTAAAAATCTGTTTCAGAGTGTAAACAAAGTTTTTTTATAAGACTTTCCTTGGGTTCAAATCTTCCGAGTGGCAGAAACAGTGAAGCTTCTGCCACTTTTATCACGGCGGAAAGTTCTCGATTAGGGCTTGCTTCGCTTGCAAATCAATGCCATTTAAATTGGCTTTGCAGAATTTCAAAACATATATGTATAGACAAACATACTATTTTTTTAAACTCTACAAATTAAAATTATTTCCTTATTGACGAGCAAAGCGATCACTAAATAAGACTCTTTCTTCAGACTAAACAGATTAAGTCTGTTCTGTTTTTTTACTTTAAACTACAAGTCTGTTCCATTAGAAGCAATGACTTTCTTATACCAGTCAAACGATTTCTTTTTAGAGCGCTTAAGAGTGCCATTACCAGCATTATCACGGTCAACATAAATAAAGCCATAGCGTTTTTTCATTTCACCCGTACCTGCAGAAACAAGGTCAATACAGCCCCAAGTGGTATAACCTAGGAGCTGAACACCATCTTCATTAATCGCAGCATTCATAGCCTTAATGTGTTCGCGCAAGTAATCAATCCGATAATCGTCTTCAACATAGCCATTTTTATCTGGCTTATCAATTTTTCAACAATGAACATTGGCTTTTGATAGCGATCCCAAATGGTATTAAGAGTAATCCGAAGACCGAGCGGATCAATTTGCCAACCCCATTCAGATGATGACAAGTAAGGATTTTTAATAGAGGCAAAGATATTCCCTTGCGTTTCGTCGTTAATTTTTGGATCAGCAGAAGCCACTCGGCTTGAATAATAAGAGAAAGAAACAAAGTCAACTGTATTTTCTTTTAAGAGCTGTAAATCTTCTTGCGTCATAACAATATTCAGACCATCACGTTCAAATTGCTTTTTAGCATAATTAGGATACTCTCCCCACGCCTGGACATCAATAAAGAAATAATTAGAACGATCCTCCTTCATAGCTTTCCAATAATCATTAGGATTGCAAGTATTTGGATAATACTGTCCAGCTGCCAACATACAGCCAACTTGATTTTCTGCATCAATTTCATGTGCTAGCTTAGTAGCAATAGCTGACGCGACCAATTCATGATGAGCAGATTGATACTTCACCTCTTCTTCGTTTTCACCTTCTTCAAAATACAAACCTGCTCCCATAAATGGTGCATGAAGAATCATATTGATTTCATTGAATGTCAACCAATATTTAACAAGACCCTTAAATCGTGTAAAAAGTGTACGGCAAAGACGCTCATAAAATTCTAACATCTTACGATTACGCCAACCACCATATTCTTCAATCAAGTGCATAGGGCAATCAAAATGTGTTATGGTCACCAATGGTTCAATGCCGTATTTATGACATTCCTTAAACAAATCCTCATAGAATTGCAAACCAGCTTCATTAGGTTCTAATTCATCTCCCTGTGGAAAAATACGCGTCCAAGCAATCGAAAGACGATAAGTTTTGAAGCCCATTTCTCCAAAAAGAGCGATATCTTCTTTGAAATGATGGTACATATCAATGGAATCTTTAGCTGGATAAAAATAACCTTCTTCAAAGTCAAACATCTTCTTTTTACCAGCAATAATCGGAAAGCGATCTTCACCGATTGGCACAACGTCAACATTGGCTAAACCACGGCCATCAACATTATAGGCGCCTTCGCATTGGTTAGCAGCTGTTGCACCACCCCATAAAAATCCCTGTGGAAACGGTTTTAATTTTATCATTCTAAACTCCTTTTATAAATTGATTATTTTTTCTTCTAAAGTATCAATAAAGCGTACAAGATCAAATTGGTCAGTCTCGTAGTGAAATTCTAAAACGCAACAATTACTTGGAAAGAAAGTCAATTTCTCTTCTAAGCCAAGAGCCAGTAAGAATTGTGACAAAGCACCTGCATGACTAACTGCTAAAACAGTTTTGCCAGCTTCTGCTTGAGCAATAGCTGTCATTGTTTTTAATAAGCGCTCTTGAACAGCTCTGTCTGTTTCACCGCCAAATTTTTCATAGTAATTACCTGTTTCCCGACGAACTGTACGCGGTGGATGTAGGTATTCTTGTTGACCTTCATAAGCTCCAAAGTTCATCTCTTTCAATCCCTTGAGACGTTTATATACTGTCCGTCCTGTTACTAATTCTAGGGTATCGCTGGCACGTTCAGCGGTTGAACAGTAGAGACTATTAAAAGTCAAACCCAATTTCCTGAGATAGTTGCCAGCTTGTTTAGCCTGCTCAATTCCCACTTCTGTCAAAGGGGAATCCGACCAGCCCTGAATACGTTTTTGGACATTGAATAAGGTCTGACCATGTCTCATCAAATAAATGGTTGTCATCTTTGGTCTCCCTTTCTATAAACAAAACTGGCATCATCTGGATTGTAAATAGATAAAAGATCAAATTCACCATTGTCATAGTAAAAATGCAAAATAGCACAGTTGTGCATACCGCGAATTTGTGGTGGATCAGCTAGAATATGACGAAAAAACTGAGCAATGGCGCCACCGTGACTGACAGCAAGAATGGTTTTGGCAGAGCTGTTTTCTAGCAAGTCTCTGACAGTCTCTCCCATACGCTCACGTACGTCTTGATTTGATTCACCACCATGGACAACAAAATAATCGCCATAACCAACACCACCAGCTTGCAAAGGAGGGTTGAGGTATTCCTGTTGCCCTTCAAAAGTTCCAAAATCCCATTCTTTCAAGCCTTTCAAGCGAATAATATCTTTTCGTCCTGAAACGATTTCCGCAGTGTCACAGGCACGTTCTTGTGTGGAAGAATATATTTCTTCAAAAACAATTCCCTTATCTTTAAAATAATCTGCTGCTTGTTGAGCTTGTTTAATACCAAGTTCGGTCAGGGGTGAATCACAAACTCCTTGGATTCTGTGCTGCTCATTAAAGCGTGTTTGCCCATGCCGCATCAAATAAAAATGTTTACTCATACAAGAATCACCTAAATATCAAAAGAAATATTTTTCAAGGGATCAATAACACTAAGCAAGTTCAGATGACCATTCTCATACTGGTACTTGCAAATAGCACAATTTCCAAAACGAAGATCCTGAGGCAATTGAATATTCAATTCAAGTATCAATCCATATAATGCTGCACCATGACTGACCATCAACAGCGTTTGGGCTGACTGTTTTTTCAAAGTTGTAAGAATTGTTTCATAAATACGTTTACCCACTTGAGCAATATCTTCACCACCATAAGGAACCAGTAAGTCTTCAAAAGAAGACGAACCAGGTCTAAAACGAGGCAGCAAGCTTTCTGGTTGAGCTTCAAAAATCCCGAAATTCATTTCTTTCAATCCTTTTAACTGTTGATAAGATTGATTTGTAATCAATTTCAAAGTATCTGTCGCCCGCTCCTGTGTTGAGGAATAGACCTTATCAAAAGTAATTCCTTTTTCTTGAAAATAATCTCTCACTAATTTTGCTTGAGTAATTCCCAGATCAGTCAAGGGAGAATCACACCACCCTTGAACGCGCTTTTGTGTGTTAAATAAGGTTTCTCCATGGCGCATAAGATATAGCGTTTGAACCATTTTTTATCATATTCCTTTCAAAATGGATAAAAAATTGAATAATCATCACCAGAACTTCGTCTCCTTAGTCATTAAAACACTTGTTCACCAATTACAATTCATTTTTTATCTTAATACTTGTATTATACCTTAGAATAAATAGTTTTTCTTGTAAAATAATCAGGTATACTGATACTATCATACGATAGCACTAAATTGTATTTTCAATTTGATTGCTCTTTATTCCTAAAATAAAAGATTTATAATAACCATCCCTTTAAGCCATTCTGTCATTTTATCAACCTTTTTTGCTACCTACACTAAAAGCTAGGTGAATAAAGCCGAGATACTCTTGAGTTAGCTTATCATGACTAATATTTTCCTTGCTTATAATTTCCAAACGTACACTATCATCAGAAGATAAAAAATACGACTTAAATCTCTTCTTTCAATTGTGATAGAGCTCATTTGCTTGATCATCAAAGTATTTTTCAAAAAACCTTCTCACTGTTTCCAAATCTTTAACATACTTGGCTACTAGATTGGGTGTTTGATTTTCTTTGGTTTCTATTTTTTCTTATAAGTCTGTTTTTATGGTTTGAGCAATTTTATCATAGGCTGTTTGAGTCAAATGCAGTCCGTCCGTCGTATAATCCTCAGCTAATTCTCCTTTTTCATCTAACAATAATGGATATAAATCAATATAGTTAACCCCAGATAAAACCTGTAAATGCTGATTTAACACCTGAATAAGTGCATTATTTCTGATTTTTACCTTACCAGCATACTGATCAGATTCATTGACTGGTAATACAGACAATACATAAATCTTTGTCAAAATATGATTAGCTCTAATTTGAGCAATGATATTCGAGATCCTTGCGACAATGTCTGACAGAGGATAACCTCTACCGATATCATTAATGCCAATCATCAAGAAAACTTTAGCAGGACTCAAAGTCAACACTTGATCTTCTATATGTTCCAAAAGCCAAACAGAATCTGTCCCAGCTATTCCTCTATTGACTAAAGGTAAATCATGACCTAGATATTTTTTCAAAGGGAAAAACTCAGTGATGGAATCTCCCACAAATACGATACTATCCGCTTTAACCTTACTGTTGGCTTTCTGAAAAGTTTGCAGCCGTTTCATTTGATAGGTAGTCAATTCAGCACTCCCTCTTTCTTTTTGACGTTTTTTAGCAGTTCTATTTTCCAATATTTTATCCCCTTAAATCCATTATGATAGCAAAAAAACTGTTTAAAACAGGTTTTTTGCATGCACTAATCAATAGAAGATAGATAATTATCAATAACGTCTAAGACTCCAGATTCATCATTTGACTTAGCTTGATAATTAGCAGCTGCCTTAACATTTTTAGGTGCATTAGCCATAGCATAAGAATACTTAGCTAGTTTTAGCATTTCAATATCATTTCCGCCATCACCAAAAGCCATTAAATGATCACCAGTAAAATTCCAGCGTTTCAATAACTGCTGTAAGGCCCATCCCTTGTGCAATCCTTTTGTAATAATATCAATATAACCAAAACCGCTGGCCGTTCCTACCAAGCGCTGACTTGTTTTATAATCAGCAATAGCCTTTATGATTTGAGCTGACTCCTCTTCTTTGACCTGCAAGGTCAACTTAAAAAAGCGTTCATCAGGAAGAGGGGAAAACGAGTTCACAAGTTCTAAAACAGGAAAGAAAGGTGAAAGCATTTTGACAATATTCTCAGAAACGCCCTTTTTTAGATAGCCTTTCTTTTCTCCCGATAAGACAACAACAGCTTGAGGATACTTCTCTTCAATAAAGTAAATGATACTGGCGATATCCTCTCTTTGCTGGAAAACTTCAACCAAGGATTGATTTTTAGAAATAATATTAGCACCATTTTCACCGACAAAAGTTAACTGCTCATGACAATCAGGAAAGTGTTCGCGCAATTGACGGTATGGATTGCTGCTTGCGACAACAAAGCGAATATCTCTTTTTTGCAGTTGTTTTAAGATTCTCTGAAATCGGTTATGATCGTAACTCCCTTTAGAATTTAAGAAGGTTCCATCCATATCGGTTGCAATAACTTTCACACTCATTTCTTCTCCTCTAACTAGCCAGTGTAACTAATCTTAGATAAATAATAACAATATTATTTTAAATCAAATAATATTTCTAATTCGTTCGACTGTATTTGAAGGCAAAATCGGATCCCCTTTAAAGTTCAGACATAAAATCACTTACTTCCTGTCATTATTATAACACACAAAAAATTTAAAAAAATTAAAAGACACCCTAAAGTGCCTCTTGTTATTAGCTGAGTAGACCAGTTATATAAACCAGGAAGAAAATAGCAAAACCAGCCAGATAAATCAAACCAAAAATTGATAACCAATTCAGCCAAACAGATAGCTTGTGCTCCTTGTTATTAACCAATGAATAATTCAAATAAGCATAAACTGGTGTTGTCAGGAAAGACGCAATCATAGCAAAGCGCATTAGAGTTGCAACATCACCTGCAAATAAAAGAACAATAATAATCCCAATAATAGACGTAAAGACCATCCAAACATTAAGCACCTTTTGTGAAGCTTCCTTTCGTCCAAACAGTAAGCGCATGGTTTCATTATTGGCACGCGAATAGCCATCAATAACTGTAATAGTTGTACCAAAGATGCATAAAAAGGCAATGAAGGCAATCAAAAGACGAGACCAAGCACCAAAGGACGATTCATACATATTGATAAACTGGGCAATGTAAGCTGCACTAGCACTCTTAACTTGTTGGCCTGAACCAAATTGAATCAAAGCACCCAGTGCCAAGAAGATAAATGCGAGAACCGCTGTTCCGATATAACCAACGTTAAAGTCAAAAATACCATCAGTCAGAGAAACTTTTGCTGTCTTGCGCTTTTCAACCGTCCACATAGAATTGATAGCCGAAATTTCAATCGGAGCTGGCATCCAGCCCATCAAAGAAACAATAAAAGGCAGGGCTGTTAGTTGCCACGGTGATGGTGCTGTGAAATCTGGAGCATATTCTCTATGTTTAAAGAGAGCAATAACAACAGCCAAGGTTGTCGCCAAAGTCAAGGCTGTCATCACCCACTTAGATAAGCCATCAAGAAAACGATAACCTCCAATTAAAAGCATTGCCAAGGTTACTATGATAAGGGCTGTTGTTAATTGCGAGATAGACAGGCCAAATCCATTTGGGAAGATATTATAAAGAATTGCCGCAGCTAAAATTCCAACAGCTGCTGTATTGACAACAGCTGAGAATATATTCATGATAAAAAATACCCACAAATAAAGTTTCCCTTTTTCTTTGTAGCCTTCAATCAGACTTTTATTATTTTGCAGTGTGTATTGCGAGCCAAAACGAAAAAATGGATATTTAAACAAGTTAACCAATAAAACAATAATGGCCAACTGCCAGCCGTAAATAGCGCCTGCTTGCGTTGATGATACAATATGGGATCCACCAACAGCTGCTGATGCCATAAGGATCCCCGGTCCCATAGCTTTAAATTTGCTTTTCCATGTTGAGCGTTCCTCTTCCGCCATAAACTTTTCTCCTTTTTATAACTTAAATTATCAGAGTTTTCTGAATATGATGTACAATTATTATAACATTGATAGAAAAGCTGTCAAGAGTATTTTCAGAAAATTTCAATAAATTATTTAACTCAATTAGAATGGGATACCTTATTAGGACAGACAGCTATGATTGCAGCGCAATAACCTATAAAAGAGTCTAATCGTGAAGATTACATATAAAAAATCGGATTGTTAGCCTTAACCTACTCAAAACAAGACTAAATAACTTAGGAAAGTTATTATGATTTTAGGAAAATAATCCTGTAAAAAAATTAACAAGCCATTGCCAGATTTTAGCAAAAAAACCTTTACCGGACTCAATAGCTTTGTTAGCATTAAACTTTAAGTTGAGTCCCTTAAAAGTTGATTTAGCATTAGCAACAATACTGTCTTTTAGAGAATTCAGAGTTGATTTAAACCCTTTATTGTGAATAACCTCACTCTTTGAGAGTTTAAATGCAAAATTAACGATTAATGTTATTTGTTTGTCAGTCATTGAAGAATTTAAATTGTAATTTTTCAACGTATTCTCAACAATCTTTCGAACTTGATCTTTTGTTAATTTATCACCTGAATCAGCTACTGCAGATTTAATATCTGTTAGAGCAACATTAAGCTTATCAGCATCATAACTTTCTTTTCCTTTATTTTCCTCATTAATTCCAGAAAGGGTATTGAGTTCTTCTTGAGCCAAATTTTTACTTTCTTCAGAAACGCTTGCACCATTTTCTTCAAGTGAGTAATAAATACCCGCTAAAGCTGATTCTCCCGTTACAGCAATTGGTGCTGCAACTGTAATTTTAGCATATTCAATTCCAAGCGTTACAGCGGCATTTCGATACATATCCTGTGTCACTTTCGTGATGTTTTCAGGAGTAACAATCTGCACATCAAGTGTTTCCTTATTACCTAATTTTTGAATCTTAACAGATGAATATAACTGCAAACTCGGATCATCAGCAACATTCATAATTTTAGCATAGCTGCTTGTATTTAGTGTTTTAACATTGGTATCCTTATCAGCACTATAACCCAACAAATTCAATGTTTGGCTGCGCTGCTCTTCACTTAAAGAATACCCCATAACATAGTCTGGCTGAACATAAGATTCATCAATAACCTTCTGAACAGAATCGTTGCTGCTAGCAGCAACGAAACTTAAAGGCACTATAGAAGTCAGAAAAAGTATTCCGCCTATTAATAATTTTCGTAAAATCATCATTCTTCCTTTCTTATTGTCTTTCTCTTATTCTTAATCATGAGAGTTAGCTTTTTAAACTGAAAAAACTAGCAATTTTTCATGACTATTCATGTAATTCCAAAGGCAGACCATCTGGATCAAAAAAGAAAGCCATTTTTTTACCTGTATAATCATCATAACGAACCTCTTCAACTCTTATACCTAAAGCTATCAACTCTTGCCTAGATGCCTCAACATCTTCTACATAAAAAGCTAGATGTCTCAAGCCACAAGCTTCTCGCGGCCAACTGATACGCTCTGGTGGGGCGCAGTAATTAGAGTCCGTTAACTTATTTCCAAAAATTTCTAACTCAATATCACCACATTTCAAATCAAGTTTGTAATCATGACGTTTCGGCCTGTGATTTTCTCGAATGACTTCAAAACCCAATTGATTAACATAAAACTCATAAGATTTATCATAATCCGAAACTATCAAAGCAACATGATGAACTGCTTTTAATTTCATTTTTGTTTTTCCTTTCAAAATATTGCCATTAGTGACAATCAAGTAGAGGCTAATCTTTAACTCCTCTCACACCATCACACCAGCGTACGTACTATTAGACATATAGCAGCGGTTCAACTAACTTCTCATGATTCCTTGTTATTACGTTTGCAATGCTCATGAGACCTCACAGAATAAGTCGTACCTAAAAGAAACTCGTTAGAGCGAGTTTCTTGTTTTAAAATGATATTTGATTATAGGACTGCCTAAAAGCTTTTTTTATCTTTTTGGAAGTCTTATTAAAATCAGTTTCCCCCTTATATGTGCCATGAACAATTGTTCTGGCAGTCGCCCCCGCATCTGTACAAGTGACCAAAGTAACTTCATTTTGTCCCGGTCGATTGTCAATAACTTCTACATGTTCAGGTGTGACAGTTTTCACTTCACTAATAACATAAGTATAAACCTTATTTTTATCAGTCAGATAAATTTCCATGCCTTCTTTTGCACGTTCTAAAGGTGAAAAGAGCATCTGTGAAGATCCGGTCATACCAAAAACATGATGGCTAGCAAGAGCATAATTATTTTCTCCCATGACTTGGTCATTTTTCATCGTTCCAGCACCATATGTTAAGCCAACATTATCTAATCCTTTGAAGATTGGTAAGTTGATTTTTAAGTCTGGAATGGCAATTCCGCCAATTACAGGAAGCTTCTGAGCAGCCATTTGTGCTGCCAGTACCGATTGAGTACTGATGGATTCCACCTTTTTAAAATCAAAGGAAGAATGGGCAGCCTTGTTGCGTTCAATCTCCTTCTTGCTAACATTGGAAACCTGATATCTATTGGTATTCCAAGCAATTAGAGTATTTCTAATTGGGGTATTGAAGATTAGTGCTAAGCCAATCACTAATAAAAGGATAGGCAGAAAAGTCCTTAAAAAACTTCGTTTTTTCCTAGATTGACGTTCTTTTTTCATTGCTAGCTACTCATTTTCATTATTATTTAGTGAAGTGCCTTCTATTACTTCAGACTTGACCAAAGCAAAGGTTACAATCTTAGCATTTTCATCTAGGCGCATCACTTTGACACCCATAGCTGAACGCCCAGTCTGAGAGATATCGGCAACACTTGTACGAATGATAACACCAGTATCCGTAATAATCATGATATCTTCATCATCATTGACAGTGACAAGTCCAGCGAGAGGACCATTTTTAGCGGTGATATTGGCAGTTTTAATTCCTTTACCACCACGTCCTTTAGTCGGGTATTCACTGGCAGGTGTTTGCTTACCATACCCTTTTTCTGTAATGGTTAAAACATTGCGATTATCTGCTATGTGATCTGCACCAATGACATAATCATTTTTCCTGAGATTAACACCTTTCACACCAGTTGCCAAACGTCCCATATTGCGGACAGCAGATTCTTGGAAACGAACAGAATAACCTAAATGTGTTCCAATAATGATATCCTCTTGACCATTGGTCAAAAGAACGTTGATCAATTCATCATTATCGCGCAGACTCAGCGCTTTGAGACCATTTTGACGAATATTGCCAAAGGCAGACACACTAGTCCGTTTGACAACTCCTTGTCTAGTCGTAAAGAATAAATACTTATCATGAAAATCATCTGATTTCACATTGATTATGGTTTGAATCGTTTCTCCATCATCTAATTTCAGTAAATTGACGATAGGTAAGCCCTTTGCAGTTCGGCCGTATTCAGGAATTTCATAACCTTTGAGACGATAAACTCTCCCTTGATTAGTAAAGAAGAGCATGGCATCATGCGTACTTGTTGATACCAGTTCACGAACAAAGTCATCATCATTGACGCCCGTTCCTTGGACACCACGACCGCCTCGTTTTTGTGTACGAAACTCATCTTGACCAAGACGTTTAATATAACCCTTATTAGATAAAGTAATCAGAACATCTTCTTCTTCGATTAAATCTTCATCTTCGAGTGACAGGACTTCACCAACCATTAATTCTGTTCGGCGTTGATCAGCAAATTTGCGTTTGATATCTTCAAGTTCATCCTTGATGATTGTGATAACACGTTCTGGTTTAGCCAAAATATCAGCTAAATCAGCGATCAATGCTAAAAGGTCATTATATTCTGACTGAATTTTATCACGTTCCAAGCCGGTCAAGCGACGCAGGCGCATATCAAGAATGGCTTGACTTTGTCTTTCGGATAAATCAAAACGACTCATTAATTCAGCTTGAGCAATGGTATCTGTCTCACTATTGCGGATAATGGTAATAACTTCATCCAGATGATCAAGAGCAATCAGTAAACCTTCTAAGATATGAGCCCGGCTTTCAGCTTTAGCCTTATCAAACTTAGTACGTCTAACAATGACTTCTTTTTGATGGTCAATATAATTATCTAAAATCTGTCTCAAGGACAAAATTTTAGGGACACCCTTCTCAATAGCTAACATGTTAAAACTAAAATTAGTTTGTAGACTTGTTAACTTAAAAAGATTATTTAAAATAACATTAGCACTAGCATCACGGCGGACTTCAATAATAAAACGAACGCCTTCACGGCTGGATTCATCTCGAACAGCAGTGATACCTTCAATGCGTTTTTCTTGTGCTAAGCGAACAATATGCTCATGTACTTTAGTTTTATTGATCATATAAGGAAATTCAGTAACAACAATGCGTTCACGTCCTGACTTCGTTTGCTCAATCTCAGTGCGAGCACGCAAAACAATAGAACCCTTTCCTGTATCATAGGCGCGATGTATACCCGATTTCCCCATGACAAGAGCTCCTGTTGGAAAATCGGGGCCGGGTAGTACTTCCATTAGGTCACGCGTTGTCACGTCAGGATTATCCATAACTAATTTGACCGCATCAATTGTTTCTCCCAAATTATGAGGTGGAATATTAGTGGCCATTCCAACAGCAATACCTGTCGCTCCATTAACCAGAAGATTTGGAAAACGTGACGGTAAAACTAAAGGTTCACGTTCAGAACCATCATAGTTATCTGCAAAATCAACTGTATTTTTATTAATATCACGAAGCATTTCCATAGCAATTTTGCTCATACGCGCTTCTGTATAACGCTGCGCTGCAGCGCCATCTCCGTCCATAGAACCAAAATTTCCATGACCATCAACCAACATGTGACGGTAAGACCACCATTGTGCCATCCGAACCATGGCTTCGTAAATAGATGAATCTCCATGCGGATGGTATTTACCCATGACATCACCTGTAATACGCGCTGATTTTTTATGCGGCTTGTCAGGAGTAACCCCCAATTCATTCATGCCATATAAAATACGACGATGAACAGGTTTTAATCCATCGCGAACATCTGGAAGAGCCCGAGCAACAATAACACTCATAGCATAGTCAATAAAACTCGTCTTCATTTCACTTGTTAAATTGACATCTACTAAATTTCTATCTTGCATTAAAAAATGCCTCATTTCTAGTCTAAAACTCTTTTATATTATATCACAAATAAGGCTCTTTTTCAGCTATTCTACTATAGTTTTCCGCTGAGAAAGGTAAATATTAGTGACTTTCTTAACAAAAAGTGTTAGAATGAAAATGTATAGAATATATACTTAATAAATTATAAGGAGATGTTTAGAACATGACTGCAACTAAACAACATAAAAAAGTCATCCTTGTTGGTGATGGTGCTGTAGGTTCATCTTACGCTTTCGCTCTCGTTAACCAAGGAATTGCTCAAGAACTTGGTATTATTGAAATTCCTCAATTATTTGAAAAAGCCGTTGGCGACGCTCTTGATCTTAGTCATGCACTTGCTTTTACTTCACCAAAAAAAATCTATGCAGCTAAATATGAAGACTGTGCGGATGCTGACCTTGTTGTTATCACTGCTGGTGCACCCCAAAAACCAGGCGAAACTCGCCTCGATCTCGTTGGTAAAAATCTTGCCATCAATAAATCAATTGTTACTCAAGTTATAGAATCAGGCTTTAATGGTATCTTCCTCGTTGCTGCTAACCCAGTTGATATCTTAACTTATGCTACATGGAAATTCTCAGGTTTCCCTGCCGAAAAAGTTATTGGCTCAGGTACTTCACTTGATACTGCTCGTTTCCGTCAAGCACTTGCTGAAAAACTTGATGTTGATGCGCGTTCAGTCCATGCTTACATTATGGGTGAACATGGTGACTCAGAATTTGCAGTATGGTCTCATGCCAATGTAGCTGGTGTTAACCTTGAAAACTATCTTCAAGATGTTCAAAATTTCAATGGCGAAGAATTGATTGACTTATTTGAAGGTGTCCGCGATGCTGCCTATACAATCATCAATAAAAAAGGTGCAACTTTCTATGGTATTGCTGTTGCCCTTGCTCGTATCACTAAGGCTATTCTTGATGACGAAAATGCCATATTGCCACTTTCAGTATTTCAAGATGGCCAATATGGTTTCAATGAAGTCTTTATCGGTCAGCCCGCTATCGTAGGTGCACATGGTATTGTTCGCCCAGTAAATATTCCTTTGAACGATGCTGAAAAACAAAAGATGCAAGCTTCTGCAAAAGAATTAAAAGCTATTATTGACGAAGCCTTCTCTAAAGAAGAATTTGCTGCTGCAGCTCGTAACTAAACAATAAAAATCCATAAAAATACCAAGCATTACACAATGCTTGGTATTTTTATTAAACGTTTTAATCACTGTAGTAAGTCCTGCTAACAACAGTCCAACTGTTAAGACCATCCGACGACTTTTCCAACTCTCCATTAGCATTAATACGATAATGAGCAACAGTTGGACTAGTATTAGGATCTGCTCCTGCTTGCTTCATTGCATCAGACTGATGATTTTCCTTAATAGTAGCATAAACCAAACCATCCGTATCAGATTTCCAACTTTCAATAGTGAAATCTTTTTTAGTAAAACGACTATCTTTACGATTCTCCAGATAATTTGCGATAACCCAATCTTCAACCTGTTGAGTAGTAAGATTTTTTGTATCTACTTGACTGTCACTACTCTTTCTATGAGAAGACTTCTGTGATGAAGGTCTTCCTTTTTGCAACTGGTAATCCAACCCAATATTAGTTAAAGGTTGAGAATAATCAAAATCGCTGTCAACACCTGTTTGCCAAACTAAAGGTTTAATATAGCCATCTCCAATATAGACACCATAAGCATATCTAACGTAAACTCCTCCTAGTTGTGCTCCTGCCACCAAACCACTTGGCTGTGTCCCTTTAACAAAATGATAACAGTAAGTATTAACGCCCACTCTCTCTATATTTTTAATTCTACTTGTGTAATTTTCTGAACCAATAACTGTTTTTATCACACCATTTTTAGAAAAGGTCATTTGAATATCTTTTTGGAGATTATCAACATAACCATACCACGTTCCTCTTAACTTTACTGGAAAAACAGCTGTAGTTTTCTGGCTTTGACTACGATCAGATTTTGTCTTGTTAGTTTTATCTTTCTTTTGGAGAGATGACGTTGCTGTGGTTCTCTTAGAAGTTGAGGTATTAGAGATAGGTCGAGAGCTGTCTTTTAAAAACATAAGAAAGAGAATAACTATGATTACTCCTATAATACATACTGATGCTATTAAATAAGTGCGAAAACGTTTTTTCTGCAATAAATTTTTATGCTCTGTTTCGTACTGTTGTAGCAAAAGAGAAATTTCTTGTTTCAACTTAGGATCTTTTTCTTTTTTTATAGCTAACTGAAGACGAGAAATTCTTTTTTCTAATTCTTCTTCAGCCAATCTCTTTTGTTTATCATGTGTCGTCGGTTTTTTATTTTTCCTAGTGAAATCTTGATTCGCCATATCTTTCTAACGCCTCCTTTTCACTTTTATTATATAATAATCACTTTCAGACAGCAATATACCTAATGATAAAAGTATGAGAATTTGATAGATAAAGATAACTCAATAGTTTTCTTGAAAAACGATTAAACTGACAAAAAATTACTTTTCACTGTTTCATTCATAATCATTTAGCTTTTAATGCTGCTTTGGTCATATAATTATAGGGTTGATTGAAATGAGGAAGAAAGAAATAGTCCAGTAGAGCTAAACGTTCAATGGTAACTTTTTCCTGAATAGCCAATGAAAACATATGAATTCCCATTGACATATCTTCTTTAGATGCCATTTGTGCACCAAGAACCAGTCGGCTATCCTTATCATAGACAATTTTAAGTGTAACAGGATAATTATCATGTTCAATAAAACTAGCCTTCTGAAAATCTGTAAATGCAGTGACTTCTGGATTATAGCCAAAACGCTTTGCTTTTTCTTGTGTTAACCCAGTTGAAACCATATTGAGACCAAAAATTGAAATACCATTTGAACCTTGAACACCAAGAGATTCCAATTTATGCCCTGCTGCATTATGACCAGCTACAATACCTGAGCGAAGAGCGTTTGAAGCTAAGGCAATATAATTGGTATCATTAATAGCGTTGTCATAAACAGTCGCGCAATCGCCGATGGCATAAACGTCAGGAATACTTGTCTCTTGTTTTTTATCAACAAGGAAAGCACCATTACGGAAGGTTTTGAGTTTAGCGTTGCCAAGTGCAGTATTAGGACGGAAACCGACAGCTAAAATAACCATATCCACATCATGGCTCGCTTTATCAGTTACAATACGTTCGACTTTACCATCACCTTCAATGGCTTTGACAGTTTCTCCGAATGCTAATTCAATACCATGATCTTCCAAATTTTGACGCATCATTTCTGAAAGATCCTGATCATAATAACCAGCTAAGCAAGTATCAACAACATCAATAAGAATCACTTCTTTTCCGAGGCGTTTAAAGGCTTCAGCAAGTTCTACACCAATATAACCAGCACCAACAACAGCAATACGATTCAGATTTTGACTCTTATCCTGTAATTTATTAATAACATCTTCTGCATTTTGATACAATTTAACAAATTGAAGATTTTTCAAAGTTGCTTCAAAATCACGACTACCTTCTTTGATAGCTGCACCTTTGATAGGTGGTAAGATTGGTGTTGATCCTGTTGCCAAAATAAGCTTCTCATAGCTTTCAACATGTTCTTGACCATTGACCAAAGCAGTAACCCTCTTAGCATCATAATCAATGGCTGTCACTGGCGATTCCATATAAATTTTAGCACCTTTTGCTTCTAACGATTCCTTGTCAGCATAAAAAAGACCTTGAGGGCCTGATATTTGTTTTCCAATCCAAAGTGCCATTCCACAACCCAAGAATGAAATATTAGAATTTTGGTCAAAAACGACAACTTCGTTTTCACTACCGTAATTATCTAGAATAGTATTAATGGCAGCTGTACCTGCATGGTTAGCTCCAACAATAACGATTTTACTCATAAGCAAATCCTCTTTTCAATATAATCTAATTATTACTTCATTAGTATAGCATGAGGTTGAAACGCTTACAAAGAATATGCTCATCTTTCATAAAAATAACTTTATAATCTCCAAAATGGACTTCTCTACTATAATTTACAATTGATAAGGAATCAAAAAATCACTCAATATATAAGTTCCTGATTGCTAGCTTTCAAGAGCTATTCAAACAAGATTGTATATCGAGTGATTTTAAATTTTTATTTTGATTTAATATAATTAATACCATCCGCTTTTGGAGCAACTGCTTGTCCAAAGAAGACTGCTAATACAAGAATCGTTAAAGCATAAGGTGCAATTTGCAGATAAACTGTAGGAATTTTTGATAAAAAAGGTAATTGACCGCCAATAACTGCTAAACTCTGTGAAAGACCAAAGAAAAGGCTTGATAACATAGCTCCTATCGGATTCCATTTTCCAAAAATCATAGCTGCCAAAGCAATGAAACCTGGTCCCAAAATGGTCGTTCCTGCAAAGTTCACAGAGATGGACTGTGCATAAATCGCTCCGCCTATTCCACCCAGAAGACCTGAAATCATAACACCGAGATAACGCATCAAATAAACATTGATTCCTAAAGTATCCGCAGCTTGTGGGTGTTCACCAACTGAACGCAATCGCAAACCAAATTTCGTTTTGGTAAGTATGAACCAAGCAAAGACCGAAAAGAGAACAGCTAGATAGGCTACTAAACTAGTCCCTTGAAAGAAGATAGGACCCAAAAAAGGAATATGTGACAAAATTGGAAAATCAAATTTACCAAAAGATTGACTGATATTATCTGTCTGTCCCTTGTTATACAGTGCTTTAACAAAGAAAACAGCTAAAGAAGGAGCTAAAAGATTAAGCACAGTACCAGAAACAATATGATCTGCTCGAAAATTAATTGTTGCTAGAGCATGAAGTAAAGAAAAAAGTAAGCCAACCAGACCGCCTACAAGAGCAGCAATCCAAGGAGTAGCCTTGCCAAAAGAGTGAGCAAATTCGATATTAAAAACAACACCAGCAAAAGCTCCCATAACCATAATACCTTCAAGACCTACATTAACAACACCTGATCTTTCAGAAAAGACGCCACCTATACTTGTAAAAATAAGAGGGGTCGCATAAACTAGCATTGACGATATCAAAAGAGCTAACATATTTTCTAAACTCATTTTACTGACCACCTTCCACTTTTTTTCTAGGTTTAATGTAATGTTCAATAATATAGTGAGCTCCAACGAAGAAAATAATCAAAGCAGTCACTACTTTTATCAATTCAGGCGGTGTGCCAACATGAGTAGCATCACTAATACTCATACCCGGTGCACCAACACTGAGTGCTCCAAATAAAAAGGCTGAAAGGAAGATACCAATTGGAGAATTAGACGCCAAAAGACTGACCGCCATTCCGTCAAAACCAATAGCCAAGGAACTTGTTTGCACATAAACATTGCCAAAGGTTCCCAATCCTTCAACAACTCCACCTAATCCAGCAAGAGCACCTGAAATAATCATTGAAAGAACGATGGTTCTTTTAGCTGACATACCAGCATATTCACTAGCATGCGGATTGAGCCCCACTGAACGGATTTCAAATCCCAGAGTTGTCTTATTGAGTAAATACCAGACAACTACAATAGCAATGATTGCCAAGAAAAAGCCGATATTCATTCGTGAATTATTTGTCAAAGCACGCAGCCATTCTGTCTGATAGCTGGCATTATGACCAACATAGATACTAGAGTCTGAATTTCTCATAATATTCTTAGCAAAGCCGTCTTGAATAATAGCATTGCCAATATAAAGAACAATGTAATTCATCATAATCGTTACAATGACTTCACTGGTTCCTAAATAAGCTCGCAAGAAGCCAGGAATAGCACCGACAACACCTCCTGCTGCTGCTCCAATAAGCACTGTCATTAGAATCATCAGGGGACGAGGCAGGCTAGGATTAGCTAGAGCAAACCAACCAGCAGCAATCCAACCAGCATAGGCTTGACCAGATAAACCAATATTGAAAAAGCCCGCACGGCTTGCAACAGCAAAACCAAGAGCAATTAAAATCAAAGGGCTCATAGCGCGAAAAATTTCGCCAATATCCTTGAGACTGCCAAATGCTTTTTGAAATAACCCTTCATAGGCCCAAATAGGATCATAGCCAAAAATCACCATGATAATGGCACCTAGTATAATCCCCAAGATAACTGAAATCAGAGGAACTACCAATTTTTGTGTTTTCTTAGACATTTACTTCCTCCCTTTCAATACTGCCACCAGCCATTAAAATTCCTAGTTCTTGTTTATTAGTTGTTTCTGGTGTAACAATACCTTGGATTTGGCCATCATGAATAACAGCAATACGATCTGACAGGTTGAGAATTTCATCAAGTTCAAAACTGACTAATAGAACAGCCTTGCCTTCATCACGCTCTGCAATTAAACGTTTATGAATATATTCAATAGCTCCAACATCAAGACCTCGTGTCGGCTGACTAACAATTAATAAGTCTGGATCACGGTCAACCTCACGAGCAATGATAGCTTTTTGCTGATTGCCGCCTGAAAATCCTTTGGCTGGAATAAGTTCATTAGCTCCGCGAACATCAAATTCCTGCATTAAGTGACGACCATGTTCATTGATTTTACTATAATTCAAAACACCATTGTGACTTAGGGGGTCCTTATAATATGTTTGAAGAGCGAGGTTTTCTGCCATAGTTAACTCAAGAATCAGACCATCACGATGACGGTCTTCAGGAACATGACCAACACTGAGCTCTGTAATCTTACGGGTCGAAAGTTTGGTCACATCTTGTCCTTTGATTGTTAAATGACCAGATTTTATCTTACGTAATCCTGTGATAGCTTGAACTAATTCACTTTGCCCATTGCCATCAATACCAGCAATACCGATAATTTCACCAGCCTTAACCTCTAAAGACAAACCTTTAATAGCAGGAATTCCTCTATTTTCATTGACTACAAGATCTTTGATAGACAAAATGGTTTCTTTAGGTTTTGTCGGCGTTTTTTCTATTGTAAATGAAACAGAATGCCCAACCATCATCTCAGCTAAATCCTGTGAAGTGGTGCCAGAGACCTCAACTGTCTCAATACTCTTACCGCGACGAATTACAGTAACACGATCAGCTACTGACCTAATTTCATCCAACTTATGAGTAATCAAAATAATAGATTTGCCTTCTTTGACAAGACTCTTCATGATAGTCATCAGTTCCTGAATTTCAGAAGGTGTCAAAACAGCTGTTGGTTCATCAAAAATTAAAATATCAGCACCACGATAAAGTGTTTTAAGAATTTCAACACGTTGCTGAGCACCGACAGAAATATCAGCAATCTTAGCATTGGGATCTACAGCTAAACCATACTTTTCAGAAAGTGCTTTAATTTCTTGGCCAGCTTTTTTAAGATCTAATATACCATTTTTGACAACTTCATTTCCCAAAATGATATTTTCAGTAACCGTAAATGCTTCAACTAACATAAAATGTTGGTGAACCATACCGATACCTAATTGAGCTGACTTAGAGGGCGAATCAATCGTAACAGCCGAACCATTAATCTTAATGCTACCACTAGTAGGTTCAAGCAAACCTGCAAGCATATTCATCAAAGTTGACTTCCCTGCTCCATTTTCACCAAGCAAAGCATGAATCTCACCTTTTCTGAGATCAAGATTGATGTGATCATTAGCCACAAAATCATCAAATTTTTTAGTAATCTCTCTCATTTCAATGACATGTTGCGCCATAATCTTTTCCTTTCAGAAATTTTATACTTCAGTAAAATCTACTAATTTTAGTAGATTTTACTGAGATATAAATATCTCAGCTTGAAAAAAGCGACCGACACGATCGCCTTTAAAAGTTTATTTTTCTGGAACTTTAACATCACCAGATACAATTTTCTTCTTAGCATCATCAACAGCCTTTTTACCCTCTTTAGATAAATGTGTTGGTACTAAATCAACTCCTTTATCTTTAAGACCATAAGTTGTCACTTTACCGCCCGGAAATTTTTTCTTAGAAGTGTTTGTTGAAATCAACTGAACAGCCTTACCAACTTCTTTTAAAGAAGAAGCAAGAACAAAGTTAGATTTCTTACCATCCTTAGAAGTATATTTACCTTCAGCAGCTTGATCTCGGTCAACTCCAATGACCCAAACTTTTTTATTTTCTTTTTTCTTTTCATTAACAGCTTTGGCTTCACTAAATACCCCAGCACCAGTACCACCAGCAGCTTGATAAATAACATCTGCACCACTGGCATATTGTGCAGCAGCGATTGTCTTACCTTTGGCTGCATCTCCAAACGAACCAGCGTAATCAACTTGAATTTGAATAAAACTATCAACTGATTTCACACCAGCTTCAAAACCTTTTTCAAAACGAGTGATCACTTCAGATTTCACACCACCTACAAAGCCGACCTTCTTTGATTTGGTTGTTTTTGCTGCAGCGATTCCTGCGAGGTAAGCAGCTTCATTATCAGCAAAGGTAACACTAGCGACATTGTTTTTCTTTTGGATAACATCATCAATAATAACGTAATGGATATTCTTATTATCTGCTGCTGTTTTTTCGATAGCATCATGCAAAGCATAGCCAATACCAAATATTAATTTATAACCGCTTGATGAAGCTGTATCAAGGTTAGTAGCATAATCGGATTCACTAGCTGATTGGAAGTAATCAAAACCATTTCCTTTGCTAAGACCGTTATCTTTGCCCCAAGCCTGTAAACCTTCCCAAGCTGATTGATTAAATGATTTGTCATCAACACCGCCAGTATCAGTGACAATAGCGACTTTTAAGTCTGTCTTTGCCTTACCTTTTTCCCTAGCTGTACGATTTCCACAAGCAGCAAGTCCCAATACTGCTACTGCAGTTAACCCTAAACCAATAATTTTCTTGTTCATAAAAATGAACCCTCCTAAATTTTATAAACAACAACTGTTGTAACATTTTATATTAAACCTAAAGGTTTAACAGACAAATTAAAATAGAATTACTTTAACTCTCTAAAGGAATAAGGAAGTAACTCTTCGACTGTCATCACGACTGTCTTACCACCCTTTGCAATTAAAGTAACTTTTGCAGATGGTTCAAAAAATTCAGCCATTACTTGACGGCAAGCACCACAAGGTGAAATAGGCTTTTGCGTCTCACCATAAATAGCAATTTCTTCTAAGTCACGATAACCTTCAGAAATAGCTTTAAAAATTGCTGTTCGTTCACCGCAATTGGTCAATCCAAAACTGGCATTTTCAATGTTACAGCCTTGATAGATTTTACCCGATTTGGTTTTAAGTGCTGCTCCAATCGGAAAATGTGAATAAGGAACATAAGCATTTTTACTAGCTTCAATAGCTGTTCTGATTAAATCAATAACCACTGTTTGTTTGCTTTCCTTCCATAATAGTAACTCCAGCAGATGTCCCAATACGTGTTGCACCTGCTTCAATAAAAGCTTGCGCATCTTCTAAAGATCGCGTTCCTCCTGCCGCCTTTACTCCAACATCAGGTCCTACCGTTTGACGCATAAGACGAACATCATCTAACCTAGCTCCAGCAGTTGAAAAACCAGTTGACGTTTTAACGAAATCAGCACCTGCTGCTACTGCAGCTTGACAAGCTTTAATTTTTTCTTTATCTGTAAGGAGACAAGTTTCAATAATAACTTTCACCAATTTGTCACCACTGGCTTCAACAACTGCCCGAATATCTTCTTCAACAAAAGCAAAATGACCAGATTTAGCTTGACCAATATTGATAACCATATCAACTTCGTCAGCTCCATGATTAATAGCATCCTTGGTTTCAAAGGCTTTTACAGCACTAGTCGTTGCTCCTAAAGGAAAACCAATAACAGTACAAACTTTAATGTCTGTTCCTTCAAGAGCTTTAGCTGCATAAGAAACCCAAGTTGGATTGATACAGACACTGGCAAAATTATATGTCTTAGCTTCTCGAATCAGTTTATCAATCTGATCTTGCCTACTTTCTGGTTTTAATAAAGTATGGTCAATATATTGATTGATTTTCATGTTATCCTTTCTTAATAATCAAGTAATGATTTTTAAAATTTCAGTTACTTTCATTTCTTCCTTATCTATTTTAACATTTTTTTTGAATTCTGTAAGTAAGTTTTCCGATAATTTTTCATTGGAATAAATCTCTGCTAGTAAGTCACCCTTTTGGATTAGATCACCGACTTTTCTATAAAAAACGATTCCTGTCTCATAGTCAAGTTGATCCGTTTTAACTGCTCGTCCAGCTCCCAGACGCATAGCAAAAAGTCCAAAAGCTAAAGCAGGTAATTCCTTGATATAACCATTTTTATCAGCAAGAATCTTGGTCACAAATTTTGCAGCTGAAGGACGATAGAGATCGTTTAAGTCACCACCTTGATAAGTAACCATGTCTTCAAATTTTTGAAGGGCCTGTCCATTGATCAAATGTTCCTTGATTTCAGTCAGACTTCTCTTTTGTCCTGCCAATTCTAAAAGTAATTGAGCCAGCTGACAAATAAAATCAGTAATATCCTTACGGCCTTTCCCCTGCATAATTTGTAAGGCTTCTAAAACTTCTAAGCGATTGCCGATAGCTTGTCCCAAAGGTTGACTCATATCTGTAATGGCAGCAATGGTCTGACGCCCCACTTCTTTACCTAAATTAACCATGGTTTGAGATAAATCTTCAGCTTCTTTTAAAGTTTTCATAAAAGCACCATCACCCACTGTCACATCTAATAAAATACGATCCGCTCCTGCGGCAATTTTCTTGCTCATAATCGAACTAGCAATCAAGGGCATTGTATCAACTGTTGCTGTGACGTCACGCAAGGCATAGAGTAATTTATCGGCTTTGACCAAATCATTAGACTGACCAATAACCGCCAAGCCAATATCTTGGACCTGCTTAATGAAATCTGCTTGTGAACGCTCGACCTGATAACCCTTGATTGATTCCAATTTATCAAGGGTTCCGCCAGTATGTCCCAGTCCGCGACCGCTCATTTTAGCAACCGGCACTCCAAAACTGGCTACTAGCGGTACTAAAATTAAGGTGACCTTATCACCAACACCACCTGTGGAATGTTTATCAACCTTTATTCCGGCAATAGCTGATAAATCAATTTGTTGACCAGACTTAACCATAGCCATGGTCAAATCTTGCGTCTCTCTAGTGCTCATTCCTTTAAAATAGATAGCCATAGCAAGTGCTGACATTTGATAATCAGGAACTTGGCCATTAACATATCCTTCAATAAGCCAAGAAATTTCTTCCTGTGTCAATGCCAGCCCATCACGTTTTTTCTGAATTAAATCAACTGCTCTCATCACCAAGATACCAAGAACGCTATAAAAAGCAAGTGAATGTTAAAAGCTTGCTAAAATCCCAATTTCTGATGCAAACTATCCAACTAAATTCAAGCTTTCTACTTGTGTTCAATCTCCTTCTTTCACACTTCTAAGAACATAATAGCCCTTATCCCTTTTTAAAACAATCGCATTGCCAAAAACATTTTCCATCTTAGCTTTAGCACTAGGAGCACCTTGCTTTTTTTGGATGACAATAGTCAAACTGCCATTTTCTTTTAAATGATTAATACTTCCCTCAATAATAGTGTGGACAACTTTCTTACCAGCCCTAATGGGCGGATTGCTAATAATATAATCAAAACTATCAAAAACATTTTCATAAATATCAGATTGGAAAATATTAGCAGATACTTCATTATTTTCAGCATTTTGACGGGTTAAATCAAGAGCACGGTTATTAATATCAACCATAGTAACGTCAAGTTTTTGAACCTTAGCCAAGGCAATGCCAAGCGGTCCATAGCCACAGCCGAGATCTAATAATGTTTTTTCCTCAGCAAAATCAAGGCTGTTTAAAAGAGTCTGACTGCCATAGTCAATCATGTTTTTACTAAAAACACCTGAATCTGTTAAAAAATGAAAAGACTGTCCCAGTAATTCAACCTTTATTTTTCTAATATCGTGTTTACTATCGGGATTTTCTGTATAGTACATATTATTCATTTTAACTTCACTCCTGTTTTATGCTAATCAATTTTAGCACACTTTGAAACGGTTTTCAATTCAATGTGGTATAATATTTTTTAAAGGAGAACTTCATGGCAAACGAGTTTATTAATTTTGAAAAAATTTCCCGTAAAACTTGGCAGCACTTGCATCAAGAATCACAACCACCTTTAAATGAAAATGAATTAAATTCCATTAAAAGTCTCAACGATAGAATAAGCATTAAAGATGTGACTGACATTTATTTACCGCTTATTAGCTTGATTCAAATTTATAAAAAATCTCAAGAAAATCTTTCTTTTTCTAAAAGTATTTTCTTACAAAAAAATATCAGCAACCGCCCTTTCATCATCGGAGTATCTGGTTCCGTTGCTGTAGGAAAATCAACAACCAGTCGGCTTTTACAATTACTGTTAGCCAGAACTTTTAAGGACTCTAGTGTTGAATTGATGACAACAGATGGTTTTTTATATCCTAATGCTGTTTTATCTTCAAGGCATATGTTGAATAAAAAAGGTTTCCCTGAAAGTTATGATATGGAACGTCTATTAGACTTTTTAGATACTATTAAAAATGGCCAGTCTGCTGAAATTCCTGTTTATTCACACGAAATTTACGATATTGTACCGAACAAAAGTCAAATAATTGAAGTACCTGACTTTCTTATCATAGAAGGAATTAATGTTTTTCAAAACCCTCAGAATAATCGTCTTTATATGAGTGATTTTTTTGATTTCTCTATTTACATCGATGCTGACAGTGACTATATTGAGAATTGGTATCTAGAGCGCTTTGCAACCCTGCTTGATTTAGCTAAAAATGATAAGCAAAATTACTACAATCGTTTCTTAAAATTAGGGGAAAAAGGTGCTCTTGACTTTGCCAGAGACATTTGGAAAGATATTAATTTAGTTAATCTAGAAAAATATATTGAACCGACACGAAGCCGTGCTGAGCTTATTCTTCATAAGACTAAAAATCATAAAATAGATGAAATTTACCTTAAAAAGTGAGAAAGACTTGCCAAATATGTTATTTTTCTATATAATGGTATAGTTATTATAATATGGAGGTAATAAAGACATTGGCAAATATTAAATCAGCTATTAAACGTGCTGAACTTAACGTTAAACAAAATAACCGCAATTCAGCTCAAAAATCGGCTATGCGTTCAGCTATTAAAGCTTTTGAAGCAAATCCTAATGAAGAGCTTTTCCGCGCTGCTTCTTCAAGTATCGACAAAGCTAAATCAAAAGGTTTGATTCACAAAAATAAGGCAAGCCGCGATAAAGCACGTCTTGCAAGCAAATTAGCCAAATAAAAAAACCTCAAAATCGAGGTTTTTTTTTATTTATTAAAAATTAATAACGTCTTCTAATCATACTTAACCGAATCTGTTTTTTATAACACTTTATTTATTAGCAAGCAGGCGAGCTTCAAACATTACTCCTTGTGGTTTTTTATCTTTAACAATAATGCTGCCTTTTAAGCTGTCTGTTATTTGTTTTGCCAAAGACAAACCAAGTCCGAACCCACCCTTTTGTCGTGTTCTGGCTTTATCGACGCGATAAAAACGATCAAAAATTTTCTTCTTATCCTCGTCTGAAATACCTTGACCATTGTCCGCAACTGAAAAAATTAAACTGCGATCAGTTGTCTTGACGTCCAGCCAAATTTCCCCGTCGTTATCTGTATATTTGACAGCATTATCAAAAAGAATAGTCATTAATTGCTTCAGCAAAGTCTTATCTGTCTTAATTTGACGGTTGACCTTATTGGTAATATGCAATTTTTTCCCATTTTCTCGAGCGATCATCTCATAATTTTTAAAAGTATCATCAAAAAAACGAGGTTGAATTTCTGTTATTTCTGGTTTGATACCATCATCCCGACGGGCTAAATTAAGGAGATTTGCTGTCAGCATTCTCATGTTTCTGACCTCTTCCAAACTAGAAGCAATAGATTCCGAAGAATCTAAGATAGTAGCCTCTGGTTTTCGAAACAAACTCTCCAAGCGATTTTGCAAAACAGCCAAAGGAGTACGTAATTCATGACTGGCATTTTCAACAAATGATTTTTGCTTTTCATAATTTTCCAGAATCGGTTTTTGACTCCACTTCGCTAAATAAACACTGGCAATAACTGATATAAGCCAAAAAACAATCATCACACTGATAATAATCGTAACATAACGCGTATTAGCCTCTTCAAGCTGTGTTGTATTAATAACAATTGTTGCAAATTTTATCTGTGGGTAAAAATCATTATTTACCTTAACTGTCACTGTCCGATACTTTTCGGTCTGACCGTAAATATTCTTAGCTTCTTGTTCAACAATATCACCAATATCTTTTAGTTTAGGGCGAATATGATACAAAGAAGAGAAGGCATTGACATTATTGATGACGTTATGCTTTTTATCATAAAGAATAATATCTGTATTAGCAGCCATCTGGCCATTTGATTTTACTTTAAAAGAGGCATCTCCATTTTCAGCTTCAGTAATAGGATTATTATGCGATAGAGTCATATTGACATAATCATTGACATTCTCAGTTGCTATTTTTAGACTATTATCAACTGAAGAATAGATACCAAAATGCATAACCTGAATAATAATAACTGTCATAACAAAGAATATTCCGGTAAAAACAGCAAAGAAATGACTGAAAAATGAAATATTCTCATCCTGCTTTTGTTTTCTTAATTTAATTAGCATCCTTCAAAATATATCCTACACTGCGTAATGTCTGTAAATTCTTTCCAAATGTGGTGTCTTTTAATTTTTTTCTGATTTTAGAAACATAGACTTCAACAACCGAAATTGTCGTATCGCTATCAAAGCCCCAGATACGATCAAAAATTTGTGACTTAGGTAAAATGACATTTTGATTTTGTAAGAAATAAACTAATAAGTCAAACTCTTTGCCAAGCAGTTCAACTTCTTTTCCATTTACCATTGTTGTATTAGTTGCTGTATCAACGGTTAACTCACCGTAAGTCAGATTATTTTCGTTGAATTTGCCTGAACGTTTGAGGAGGGCCTGAATACGCATTTTTAATTCTTCAAGATAAAATGGTTTTGTCAGATAATCATCAGCTCCTAATTCAAAACCGTGTCCTTTGTCATCCAAACCTTCCTTAGCTGTCATAATCAAAACAGGTGTCGTTATCCCTTTTTCACGCAGTTCTTTTAAAACTTGGAAGCCATTTTTTTCAGGAAGCATTAAGTCTAATAGAATCAAATCATAAACGCCACTCTCTGCTTCATACAGTCCTTCTGCACCATCAAAAACCTGCATGACATCAGCAAAATCATCCAGAAAGTCAAAGATAGAGTTAGATAGACTCAAATCGTCTTCTACTAATAATAACTTTATCATATTTTACTCCTTTTTTACTTTCTATTATAGCATGACTTGAGATATTTCGACTAGCCATTTGTTATGGAAGAATTTGAATTCGTATTGCTACTATTAGAATCGGAATCACTATCCGATTGCGATGAATCATTTGAATTGCCATTAGGTGGAGTATCTTCCGGAGTACCTTTAGGCGGAGTACCTTTTTTGACATTTTTAGGCATAGTAGGCTTCGTCTGAGTTAGTTTTGCTGTTGCATAGCCTCCAGAAAAGCAAAGTGCCATACCTAGGATAGCTAAAAAAGCCATCATCCATTTTGATTTAAAAATTTTCATAATTGGCCTTTCTAAACACTAGATTATTATCCCTTTGCAACAATAATAATTAAACTGGTTAATACAGCTTTTGTTGCCAACGACAGAAAAATGGGGTTAATTACTATTTTTTTCATATGATAGACCTCGTCTTTCTTATAGGATATGCTTAGTCTAACTAACCATGCTTAAAAGAGACTTAATAAAGAATTTGCTGTCATGGAAGAGACTCATTGGCATAATCTCTAAAGTAGCATTGAATATTACTATTTAAGACATTCAGACACTTTAGTATCTGTAGTGGGTATGCCTACAGGCTTTTGATAAAACAAAAAAAGATTTAATCCTGTTTCCATACAAAACTAAATCTTCATTTCAAATTATTATTTAACTTTTTAAGTCATGTAAATCTATATTCTTAATTACAAAAAAGTATTGACAATGGTTTGTTCAACAGCAGCTTTTTCTTTTTCAATTAGCGTTATGCGAGCTGCTATTTCTTTAATTCCCATAGTAATATTACGGCTGATGGATAAATCATCTAATTGAGGTTCAAAGAAAGCTTTGTATTCTACCAGACGTTCTGGTGTCTTAAAGACATTTGCTGGAATAATTACAAAACTATCAAAACTCATATCACCACCAAGTGTGGCTTTAATCCAAGCCCAATTCTCACGCGCCCAAGTCCAAAAGGTTTCTTGTGCAAATGATTTTCTCAAGAAAAGTCCATACCATAATGACAAATCTTGCGGTTTAATAACATCTCTATTAGGCAATTGAGCTAGAATACGATCAAGCGTTATTTGTGATTTTGTATTTGCCAGAGCACTGGCCAATTGCCTGCGAAAATTACTGTCATTCGTTTTAACGTATGAATCTAAATAAAGACTTACTAAATCGTCGGTTTCGGCATGCTTTATTTGATTCGTTAAAACGTCAAGACGAATAGCGGCTGGAATGGCTTCAATATTTTCCTTATAACTTGCAAAAATCGCTTGTGCTTTTTCATTGGCATCAGGATCATCAGCATAAATCATATTAGAAATAGTAATTTGACGAACCTTTTCGTCCTCATCCATTTCCTCCACGGACTTTTCAAAACCTAGGCGTTGATAATTCGTACGATAAACATCACGAACAAGAACTTTAAACATTGATTCTGATTGACTGTCTTCATCTAAAAATCGTTTTAAACCAGCAATTAATTGATCGCTAGCTGAAGCGACCATGTAAGACGTTTCGTGAGATAATTGTGTTAACAATTTTACTAATTCAGCATAAGAAATCTGACCGCTTTCTGCTAGAAGACGACGTTCCTGAATAATTTGCAGCTTGGAGGTTTTATCAAGATTCTCAAAATCAGATAAAATTGATTTTAACAGCTGACCTTCATAATTACTGATATAATGAGCTGTATTATCTGTATTTAAGCGTAATGGTCCTTTTTCTTTATTTACAGCAGCTAATTGACTGAAATTAGGAATTTCAATCGTTTTTTCCGATAATATTTCCGGTAAACCTGACCAATTGCTGTTAAGAGGAATTGGCCAAAGACGATCTTGATCCTCATATTCTCCGATGAAAAATTGTTTTTGAGATAGTTGCAGGCTATCTCCTTCAAGTTTAAGTGTCACTAAGGGGTAGCCCGGTTGTTCAAGCCAAGCATCCATGAAACTAGCAACATCCTTACCAGAAGCGGTTGATAAAGCATTCCACAGATCACGCCCAACAGTGTTATTGTATTGATGCTTTTCAAAGTAAAGTTTCAGTCCAGCAGCAAAAACTTTGTCACCTAACCAGCGACGCAGCATATGCATCAGTCGGCTTCCTTTAGCATAGACAATAGCAGCATCAAAAAGTGTATTGATTTCATCAGGATGATTAACTGCGACATGGACAGATTGAACACCGTCAGTTGCATCACGCTTCAAAGCATGAGGAACACCGCTGGTCTGAAAGTCTTCAAAAATATGCCAGTTTGGTTCAATAGCATCAATAGCAACATATTCCATCATATTGGCAAAACTTTCATTCAGCCAAAGGTCATCCCACCACTTCATAGTTACCAGATTACCAAACCATTGATGCGCCAGTTCATGAGCAACAACAAGTGCAACCTGCTGGCGGCTGCTAACGGTAGAATTTTCATCAACAAGAAGATAAACCTCACGATAAGTGATTAATCCCCAGTTCTCCATAGCACCTGCTGAGAAATCCGGTAAGGCAACATGGTAAGCCTGTGCAATAGGATACTTAATACCATAATAATCTTCATAAAAATCAATAACACGAACAGCAATATCTAAAGCAAAATCAACCGAGTCAATATTATGGGCACAGGTTGCAAAAACACCTACTTCTGTTCCACCTTTTGTATAGGCCGTCTTACCATGAAGATTACCTAAGGCAAAAGCCAGCAGATAAGAAGACATTCTTGGAGTTGTTTCAAAGGTCCAGACACCTGTTTCTTGACGACGATTAGCATTAATCTCTGGCATATTCGAAAGAGCAATGTCTCCTTCTTCCTGATCAAATTTCAAAGCTAAATCAAAGGTTGCCTTGGCTTCCGGTTCATCAATACTTGGAAAAACTTCACGGGCAAAGTGACTTTCAAATTGTGTTGAAATAATCTCTTTTTTAACATTTTCAACCGTATAATAAGAAGGATATATTCCTGTCATATTGTCTGTAATCTTACCTGAAAATTCAAGAACAAGGGTCATACTGCCTGTCTCAGGCAGTTCAATCCGAACAGCCTCATTTTCATTATCAATATGATAAGTTAATTCATTATTATCTAAAAGGACCGAATGAATCATTAAATCCTTCTGATGGAAGGAAATAACATTATCTAGCGCTTCTCCGTTAATAGCAACATTTCCTGAAAAAAACTTCTCCTGACGGTTAATATCAAGGAAAATATTATAATTTTCAGGTACAAACTTTTCAATAAGGTGCTCTACAGTTTCCATGTATCTCCTCAATTATTCAAAATTCTAAGACTATATTATATCATAATTCAATGATTTTGCCAGTTTTAAGATAAACAATCCATTCACAGATATTTCTTGCATAATCACCAATACGTTCAAGAAACATCAGAACTTGGAAATATTCTTTTCCTGCAAAAGCTGCATTAGGTGCTTTCTTAATTTCTTCAACAGCTAAATTTTGAATATCTTTAAAGTAATTATCAATAATCTCATCTGTTGCTGCAATTTCATAAGCCTTTTTGTCATCACCATTAATATAGGCATTCAAAGCATCTTCTACTATATGTTTAACAGCCTTCCCCATCTCACTGATTTGCTTTTCAACATCTAAAAGGCGTTCCTCACCCTTCATTCGAATAGTCGCTTTAGCTATAGATGAGGCGTGATCCCCCATACGTTCAATGTCACTTGAGGCCTTAAGGACAGTGATTACTGTTCTTAAGTCATTAGAAACAGGTTGCTGCAGTGCAATAATTTCAAGAGATTTCTTTTCAAGTTTCGTTTCATACTCATTGACAACATCATCTTCAGCAATAACTTCTTTTGCCAAATCACGATCATGGCTGACAAAAGCGCGAACTGTTTTATTAATCTGTGCCAGCACCTCTGTTCCCATAGCGTAGAATTGATTGTGAAGCTTATCTAACTCTTCCTCAAATTGTGTTCTTAACATATTCTCATCTCTTTTCTATCTCTCAATTTATCTATCCAAACTTACCTGTAATATAGTCTTCGGTTTCTTGCTTTTGCGGATTCATAAACATTTCTTTGGTATTTCCATATTCTACCAAATCACCAGCTAAGAAAAATCCCGTACGATTAGAAATACGTGAAGCTTGCTGCATTGAACGTGTCACCACAAGCATTGTATATTTTTCTTTCAAACCATAAAGTGTATCCTCAATTTTTCCTGCTGAAATAGGATCTAAGGCTGAAGTTGGTTCATCTAACAAAATAATCTTAGGGCTTGTTGCTAACACTCTAGCAATACAAACACGTTGCTGCTGTCCTCCTGATAAACCAATTGCTGAATCATGTAGACGGTCTTTAACCTCATCCCAAATGGAAGCACCTACCAAAGATTTTTCAACAGCTTCATCCAAAATTTTCTTATCTTTAACACCTTTTAAACGAAGACCGTAAACAACATTTTCATAAATAGTCATTGGAAAAGGGTTAGGCTGCTGGAAAACCATACCAATTTCCTTACGTAATTCAACTGTATCTGTTCGAGGGCTGTAGATATTGTGACCATTATATATAATCGAACCTGTAACTGTCACCTCGGGATTTAGATCACCCATTCTATTGATAGCACGTAACAAAGTTGACTTACCAGATCCTGATGGCCCAATTAACGAAGTGATTTCATTAGGATAAAAATCAATAGATACACTATGAAGGGCCTTCTTTTTACCATAGTAAACAGAAAGATCGTTTACTTTTAAAATAGGTTCTGTCATCTCTTTCCTTTCTATCCAAAGTGTCCAGATACATAGTCACTTGTCGATTGCAATTTAGCATTTTGAAAAATATTATTTGTCTTATCATACTCAATCAAATCTCCTAAATAGAAGAAGGCGGTATAATCACTAGCCCGGGCTGCCTGCTGCATATTATGCGTAACGATAATAATAGTATAGTTTTCTTTAAGTTCAGACATAGTTTCTTCTAGCTGCATAGTTGCAATTGGATCCAAAGCAGAAGCCGGTTCGTCCATCAAAAGGATATCTGGCTTAACAGCAATGGCACGCGCAATACAGAGCCGTTGTTGCTGTCCACCTGATAGTGTAAAAGCTGATTTATGAAGATCATCTTTCACCTGTTCCCAAAGAGCTGCTTGTTTTAAAGAGGTTTCGACAATGTCATCAAGAAATTGTTTATCTTTAACACCAGCGCGTTCATAAGCAAAAGTAATATTTTTATAGATGGATTTCGCAAATGGATTTGGTCTTTGAAAGACCATGCCAATGTGTTTGCGCATTTCATAAACATTAATATTAGCGGCATTGACATCAATACCTTCAAATAAGATTTGACCAGTCACTTTAGCGATATCAATAGTGTCATTCATGCGATTTAAACTACGAAGAAAAGTAGATTTCCCACAGCCAGAAGGGCCAATTAAAGCAGTGATCTTCTTTTTTTTAAATTGCATATCAATTCCTTTGATGGCTTCTTTTTCGCCGTAATAAACATGAAGATCTTTCGTTGACAAAGCCAAGATTTCTTCAGGAAAAGTAATGATATGTCTTTCATTCCAATTATATTCAGTCATTAACTTTCTTCTCCTTTAAGCTGCTGATGTCAACTTAGCATGTAATTTTTTACCAATATAACGAGCAGACAGATTGAAAATTAAAATAAAAATAAGTAAGACTGCTGCGCTTCCTTCTGATACTTTGGTCGCATCTGGAATAGTGCCTTCACTATTAACTTTCCAAATATGAACGGCAAGAGTTTCAGATTGACGAAAAATAGAAATCGGGCTGGTAACACTAAATGGATTCCAATTACCCCAATCAAGAGCAGGTGCCGATTGACCTGCCGTATAGATAAGTGCCGCTGCTTCACCAAAAATCCGACCAGAAGCCAAGACAATTCCTGTCACAATCCCCGGAAGTGCTTCGGGAATGACAACATGTAAAACAGTTTCCCAACGAGAAATACCTAAAGCAAGACCAGCCTCGCGCTGAGTATGGTGCACATTGCGTAAACTATCTTCAATATTACGTGTCATTTGTGGCAGATTAAAGACGGTTAAGGCCAAAGCTCCTGAAATAATAGAAAAACCATATTGAAATTGAACAACAAAAATCAAATAGCCAAAAAGTCCAACAACAACCGATGGAAGGGACGATAGAATTTCAATACAAGTACGTACAAAGTCGGTCAAACGTCCCTTTTTAGCATATTCAGATAAATAAATCCCTGCTCCCATAGACAAAGGTATGGAAATAATTAATGTCACGACCAAAAGAAAGAAAGAATTGTAAAGCTGAATACCAATACCACCACCAGCTTCATAAGAAGAGGAACGGCCTGTCAAAAAGTGCCAACTGACATTAGGTAAACCTCGTACAAGAATAAAGAGCAAGAGCGAAGCCAAGATGGCAACAATAATACCCGCAATCGTGTAGAGAATACCTGTAGCTAACTTATCAAGTTTCTTAGCGTTCATAATTTTTCTTACCTTCCCTTGTAATAAATCTCATCAGCATATTAAAGGCCAGACTCATAATGAGAAGAACTAAGGCTAAGGACCAAAGGACATTATTTTGAACAGTTCCCATAACCGTATTACCGATTCCCATTGTTAAGACTGATGTCAAAGTTGCTGCAGGTGTGGTCAATGACGTCGGAATAACAGCTGAATTACCAACTACCATTTGGATAGCTAAGGCTTCACCAAAAGCTCGAGCCATCCCAAAAACAACGGCCGTAAAAATACCTGGCTTAGCAGCATTTAAAATCACACGCCAAATCGTTTGCCAGCGAGTAGCTCCCATAGCAAGACTGGCTTCCTTATAATGCCTCGGAACGGCCTTCAAACTATCAACTGTCATAAAAGTTACTGTTGGTAAAATCATAACAAAGAGAACAAAAACCCCTGATAAAATCCCAAAACCAGTACCGCCAAAAATAGATCTCACAAAAGGAACCACAATTTGCAAACCAATAAAACCATAAACAACTGAAGGAATTCCTACCAAAAGCTCAACGACAGGCTGTAAAATTTTGGCACCGTACTTAGGTGAAATTTCAGTCATAAAGACTGCTGCTCCAATAGCAAAAGGAGTCGCAATAATAGCAGATAAAATAGTTACAATAAAGGAACCTAAGATCATCGGTAAAGCCCCAAGTAATGGTTTACCATCAGCTCCTTTAACATTTGGCTGCCACTCTGTCCCAAACAAGAATTTAAGAGGATTGATTTTATTCACAAAAAAGGTTGACAATCCCTTTTGGGCAACAAAAATAAGAATCATTGCTACAATAATAACAATTAAGATTAAGCAGAAAAGCGTAATCATCTTTCCGAATTTTTCCAAACGAGAATTTTTGGAAGGAGATGTCAGCTTTTTAGCAAGTTCTTGATTTTTCATGATTCCTCCACACATCAAGATAAAAGAACTTAAACAAGAAAAATAGAAATCTTATTCTCTTCTCTATTCAATTTACTTAGCAATTACAGTGCCATCTGCACGCTTAACCACTTTCATATCATTAACAGAAATATAACCCATTCTGGTCACAACACCTTTTTGAATCTTGTCACTCATCATGAACTTTAAAAATTCTTTGGTTAAACCTTTGGCTTTTCCTTTAGTATACATGTGTTCATAAGACCAGAGCGGCCAATTATTAGTTGTGACATTCTTAACGGTTGGTTCATAACCATTTAACTTTAAAGTTTTCACTGACTTATCAACGTAAGCAAAAGCGAGGTAAGAAATAGCGCCCGGTGTCTGTGAAACAATTGACTTCACCATCCCATTTGAATCTTGTTCTTGACTTTGTCTGGCACTTTTTCCTTTCATGACGACACTGTCAAAGGTAGCACGTGAACCCGAACTAGCAGCACGATTGATGATCGAAATTTCCAAATCTTGCCCGCCAAGCTGTTTCCAGTTTGTATATTCTCCCGTGAAAATTTTTCTTAATTGATCAAGGGTTAAATTTGATACTTTAACTTTTTTGTTAGTAATGACAGCAATTCCTGCAACAGCAACTTTATGGTCGACTAACTTACTGGCATCAATACCATCTTTTTCTTCAGCAAAAAGATCGCTATTTCCAATTTGAATGGCACCTGATTGAACTTGAGAAAGTCCTGTACCAGAACCTCCACCTTGAACATTAACTGTTTTGCCAATGTTAGCATGTCCAAATTCATCCGAAGAAGCTTCAACTAAAGGCTGCAAAGCCGTAGAACCAACACTGGTAATTGACTGCCCTTTATCAATCCAATTGGAACATGCCGCTAAGACAAGACTAGCCAGGGCTAGCATTGCGAATAAAGTTACTTTTTTCTTTTTCATTACCCGCTTTCCTTTCTTTATCAATTAATTATAACAATAAAATAAATCAAACGGTTTGCAATTCTAATTATTTCCTCAAAATGTATTCTATAACATTCAGGATTAAAAACGAAGGCCTTTAGGAAAATAATTTTTAATAGTATTTCCAACTACTTTTGCAAAACCTAGACCATTACCATTTATAAGAATTTGATACCATCCATTTTCATAATTTGTAGTAAGGGCAATAATATTTCCAGAAGTATATACCTTAAACTGTTCTATATCAATTTCTATTGATTGAACAACTTCATCCTTTCTTAAGGCAAGTCCTAAAGCAAAGGAGGGTTCAAAACGATTTTTCTTAAAAGTCCCCAAATGCAAACCATTTCGAGCGATTTTTAATTGAGACATATCGGGTAAACCATGTGGCAAGAGATAAAGTTTATCACCAAAAGTTTGATAAAAACCATCTAATTTAACGTTAAGATGTTTATGAGCAAAATCCTGCCACAACTGCTCTTGTTCCCTTTTTAACCGATTTCTAGCAGACTTGACAGGAACTGTTCTAGACGACCGTCTATCGCGTAATTTAGCAATAAACTGTCCTTCTCCCTTGAAAAGATGGGGATACATACGAGCCACTTGTGGCATATCAATGCCTTGAACCATACCATTTAACTTAGGAACATTCACCAATTCTAAATAATCGTATTGAGAAAGCAGCCACCTGATAACCGCTTCATTTTCTTCAGGCGCCCAAGTACAAGTAGAATAAACTAAGTTGCCGCCAGCTGCTAACATTTTCATGGCTTCTGCTAAGATTTTTTTTTGAAGCTCTGCACATTCCACTGGATATGCTTCATGCCAGTACTGAATAGCTGCTGGATCTTTCCGAAACATGCCTTCACCTGAACAAGGAGCATCTAAAACAATTAAATCAAAATAATTCCCAAAAACCTTGGCTAAGTTTTGGGGACTTTCATTGGTAACAACAACATTTCGAGCACCAAAACGTTCAACATTTTCAACAAGAATTCTACTGCGCTTTTTTGAAATATCATTACTGACTAAAATACCACTATTATCAAGATAGGATAACAGATGAGTCGTTTTGCCTCCCGGTGCTGCTGCTAAATCAAGCACCTTCATTCCTTTTTGAGGAGCTGCCGCTTGAACAACCATCTGAGCTGCAGGCTCTTGGGAATAAACCAAACCAGAAACATGTTCTGCTGATTTCCCAAAAACTTTGCCATAGTGACCCCAAACGGTATTGGGAATAGCATCTTCAAAAAGAAGCTGCTCTTTCTTTAAAGGATTTGTCCGAAAAGCCCAAATGGGTTCTTGATCAAAACTCTTTAAAAAAGTTTTAGCTTTAGAGCCTAAAATGGTTTGATATTTTTCTACAAATTTATCAGGTAATAACATATTTTTCAATCGTTTCTTTTATAAACAGCCAAAAAACCTAATTTGATTTAACAAATGAGGCTTTTACTTGATGTACCTTTGAATTTCTTTCAACTTCATTTTAGGAATAAACATGATTTTTTGTCTTGTTTTGTAATTAGGCTTTTGCCCGTACAAGTCAAGAGCAACATAGCCTAATTTTTCTCCCATAACACTACCGGCAGCATAGTCCCAAGGTGAAATATTAGAAAAATAAGCCATGAGACGTCCCTCTAAGACTCGGCAGATACTGAGACCTGCACTGCCAATTCCGCGAATACCTAAGGTTTGACGACCGAAATCGGCAATCCCCATAACATTTTGTGCACACATACCATTATTAGCACCAATCAAAGAACGATTAAAGGGTCTATCTTGAAAAGGTTTTAAAACTTTGTCGTTAACCTTAACCTCAAACTGACCGCCACCATTGTAAAGAAGATCATTCATGACATCATAAATGAGTCCAAATTGTCCTATTCCATTTTCATAATAAGCAATCATAACCGCAAAATCACAGCCCTGTACAACAAAATTAATGGTTCCATCAATAGGATCCAAAACCCAGACAGCACCATTATTAATATCCGCTACAAGATCATTTTCTTCTGCAAAAACATGATCCTGAGGATAAGTACTATTGATACGTTTAACCATTAACGATTGAACAGCCTTATCTAAATCGGTCACCAGATCATCAAAAGTCGACTTTTCTTCAATGGTAAGATCCTTTGTCATATTGTCACGAATATAACGACCTGCTTCATAAATAAGTTCTTTAGCAAATTGAAATTTAGTTTTCAAGAGAGATGAATCCTTTCTCTTTAGCTTTTGCGGCTTGAACAGCTCGATAGGTAGAATAACCACTAACCCTTTCAAAATTACGATCGATTTGCTTTTCTTGCGACTTGCTGCTAACAATCGTTTTGTAATTCTGATAACTTTTTAACAAAAGAGCAGCTTCAACTCTGTTTTCATAAGCTTTTTCTACCAAATTTAAAAAAGAAAGCACTGAGGTCATCTCTTCAGTGCTCCACGACAAATCCAAAGGGTAAGCGTAATTCTTAGTCATCTTCCCCCTCAACTTCCGCTCTGATAGTTGCTTGACGCAGTTCTTGTTTGCGATAGTCTCGTGGTAAAAAGGCACGAATCTCATCTTCATTAAAACCAATTTGCATACGTTTATTATCCATGATAATAGGACGGCGAAGCAAACTTGGATTCTTGGAAATAAGATTGATTAATTCCGAGACGGACAATTCATCTACATCAATGTCTAATTTCTGAAAAACCTTGGAACGTGTCGAAATAATATCTTCTGTCCCGTTTTCTGTATAGGATAAAATTTTTAATAGTTCATCACGGCTCAAGGGACTAGTCATAATATTGTGTTCCTGAAAAACAACATCATGTCTATTCAGCCAAGCTCTCGCTTTACGGCAGCTTGTACAGCTAGGTGATAAAAATAAGGTAACCATAAATCTACTACCCCTTTATTCATACTTGCCTCTTATTATACAAGATTTTAAAGCACTTGGCTATGATTTTCCCCAATTTATCGCAATTTCTTTATCAGATTTTAATTGTTCAACCAAATCATTGACGCTATTAAATTTAACCATTTCACGAATTTTATTTAGCCAGAAAATTTCAATTGTCTCGCCGTAAATATCATCGTCAAAGTCAAATATATTAGCTTCAAGACGCAATTCCGTTCCTCCAAAAGTGATATTTTTACCAATACTGGTCATGGAACGATAACGCTTCCTGCCGACAATAACATCAGCCACATAAACACCATCGGCTGGTAAATAAGTCCGATCCAGCGGTGCAAGATTAGCAGTTGGAAAACCAATTGTACGTCCTCTGGCATCACCGTGTACCACTATTCCTCGTGTTGAAAATTCATAGCCTAAAAGACGGTTAACTTGAGTCATATCACCTTGTTTAATGAGCTGGCGCACGCGCGTTGAACTAATCTTCTTCCCCTCATACTGTACTTCAGGAACGGTAATGACTTGCCCCGCGAAATGATGCTTAAGATAATCAGAATTTGCTTTACTATGACTGAATTTATAATCAAACCCCATAACAACAGCCTTAGCTTTCAGAGCTTTAATATAGTTTTTGATAAAATTATCAGAACTGATCTTTGCAAAGGAAGAAGTAAAATCTGTCAAATAAAGACAGTCAACTCCGTACTCTGCAAACTTACAATAGCGTTTTTCTGGGTAATTAATATGATTGAGTAAAGCGGGCTCAAAACGCGTGAAAGCTAATTGAGGAGACTCTGGAAAGGTCAAGACAACTATTTTCAGTTGCATCTTTTGGGCTATTTCCCTAGCTTGATTAAAAAGTTCCTTATGTCCTCTATGAAGCCCATCAAAATAGCCCAAAACCAAGACCGAATCTTCTTGTTGCTCAATATCTTTATGACTGTCTATTTTTATAATTTCCATGTACGTTTACAATACTTTCTAACATCACTCTCAAAGAAAAACCTTTTTAGGTTTGTAAGAGGTATCTCTTTTTTCCAAAACGGCAACCAGCTGATTTTCAAAAAAAGCTGCTAACAATTCTTCCTGACGGAGCAGTTTAAGGCGTCTTCCAAAAGAAACTTCTTTGGTTTGTTTTGGATTTAAGTCTATTCTTGGTAAATCAAGAACACCATATTCTATTGGCAAAAGAAAAGAGAAATCTTTCTCTTCAACTTTTTCAGCAATTTCAGCTAATGTTAAAGCTTGACTTAAATCTAAACCAGCTGATGCTGTTCGTTTTAGGAAGGACATGTGACTGGCATAGCCAAGTTTTTGACCCAAATCAACCGCCAAGGTTCTGATATAAGTTCCCTTGCTGCAAGAAACCCTAAAATCAAAGTGACAGCATTCATCCTCAAAAACCAAATCACTAGTCCGTTTAAAATCATAAATCCTGACTTGACGCTGAGGACGTTCTACTTCCTGACCTGCACGCGCATATTCGTATAATTTTTTTCCATTGACTTTGACGGCTGAATACATGGGCGGAACTTGTGTGATTTGACCCATAAAACATGTCATCGCCTGATCAATAAGCTCCACAGACAAGGTTTCATCAACTGGTGTCCATTGGAGAAGCTCACCGCTAGCATCTTCAGTTGTTGTTGAAAAACCAAGCGTTATTTGACCTTCATAGACCTTACCAGCTTCTGTCATGTATTCCAGAACCCGTGTGGCCTTGCCAACTGCAATAGGAAGGACGCCAATAACATCAGGATCCAAGGTTCCCCCGTGTCCAATTTTTTTTTCTTTTAATATTTTACGAAGCTTGAAGACTGCGTCGTGCGAGGTCATCCCTGCTTCTTTTTTTAAATTGATAATTCCTGAAATCATAACTTTTATTATAGCATAGATTATCATGGGATGGTCAAAAGAAAAGCTCTGATTATATATTCTAATAATCACTTGATTATAAACACTTCTCTACCTATAAATGCTCCAATTAAAATTCATCCGTTACAGGCAAGACAATCGTCACTTTCAAACCTGGATGATTATCTGAAAAGACAGTCTCACCTTGATGAAGTTTTATGATTTGCTTAGTGATAACGGTACCCATGCCATGCGACTCATAATTAGTTGATTTTTGATTTAGTTCTACAATTTTCTGAGCTGTAATAGTTCCCTTATCTGCAATGATAATAATCACTTTATTATCAAATAATTGATAAGTCAAATCGATCTGATTAGAGCCACTATGCCTAATACTATTGAGCAGAAGATTTTTAAAAGCCCTTTCTAATAAAGTGGCATCACCCTTTACCAATACCGCCTCTGCAGGTAAATCAAAATGAAGTATAACTGTTTCATAATTATTTAGAATATCAGCAATTACGGATCGCAGAACAACAGCTAAATCAAGGCTTGAAAATTTGGAATGACGCTTTTGATTATCCAACAGGTAGCTCAAATTGAGATTAGAAATCATTTCTTTCATATTTTGAATCTGATTTTCAATCTGCTCCGTTTGCTTTCCATGACCATATTGTTGTTCCAATTGACTGGTGTAGCCTGAAATCAGCATCAGCGGGTTGCGCAAATCGTGACTGACTCCTCTAATCCACTGTTCTTTCATCATATTACTTTCTTCTAAAATATGAGAAGTTTCATTGAGAGCTGTCTTAATTTCAGAAAGATTGCCTTTTTCATTAAGAGCAGCACTTTGACCTTGCGACAAGAAAGTGAGCGCAGAGACAATCGGCTCTATTTCCTTTTTAATGCGCAGCTTTGAACGACTAAAAAGAACAAAGATAAATAAAAAGATGATGCCTAAGAAAACAAACCCTAAATGAAGAAAATTCTTAATAAATTGTGTATTCAGATAAAAATTAAACTTTGCTAGGGAATACTTTTTAGGGTAGCCAAAAACTAAAATCTGCTGACCACGTACATAGGAAAAAACAGGATAATCATCTAAATACCAGCGCGAAAATTTCACCATATCAGCATTGGTATAATGTCTTTTGAGCTGTTGAGGTAAACGATAAGATTGGACGATCTGACCATCTTGATTTAATACCATAGCCCAAGTCTTTTGTTTATCCATTTCTTTTTGACTTCTTTTACTAATATTGAACGCATCTTGTTGACTCGATTGAGCGATTTTGGTGTAAACTAGCTCTGGTTTTTCCTTTCCATAATAATTAAGATAGGTTAAGAAAACCAAGCCATAAACAAAAATAACTCCTACAATTAAGGCAAATACTAATAGAACATACTTGGTCAATAACTTCGTAAAAAATTTAACGGTATCCATTTAACTCACCTTTAGTTTGTAACCCAAGCCCTTAACTGTCAGTAAACATTCTGGCTTAGAAGGATTGGCTTCAATCTTTTGCCGGATCTTGCGAATATGCGCCATCATAGTATTTTCATAGCCTTGATATTGCAGACCCCAAATTTTTTCTAAGAGTTGATCAAAGGTAACAATGCGATTTTGATTGTTATATAAAACTTTAAGAATACTGTATTCCTTAGCTGTCAGCTGAATTTCCAATTCTCCTTTGGTAATCAAAGCTTGACTAAAGTTGACCTGACAAGTAGGTAAAATAAGGGTATCGTCCTTTTCAGGATAGGCTCTTTTTAAAATAGAAAGGATTCGCAACTCCAATTCCTTAGGACGAAAAGGTTTGACGATGTAGTCGTCCGCTCCCAACTCAAAACCTTGGTATTGCTTTTCAATGTCGGATACCGCAGACAAAAAGAGTACTGGCATAGTAGAAGTTTTCCGAATTTCTCTTAGTACCTCAAAACCCGAACCATCAGGCAGCATAATGTCTAAAATGGCCAAATCAAAGGATCTTTTGCCAAGTTGCTCCAAGGCCTCTTTTTTTGATTGCACGCTTGTTAGGTTGTTAAAACCAGCAATGTTTAAAGACTCTTGCACCATTTCTAAAATTTCTGGATTGTCATCTAAAATTAAGATTTTTTTCTCTTTATAATTCATGCTGTTACCTCGATAAAATTAGTATAACATATCGTTTTTCTGATCCAAGGGCTTCAAAGCAAAAATTAAGAAAGAATTAAGGAAGAGAGTAAGTTGAGATAAAGAAGTTTCACTATAATGAAAAGTGTTAAGAAGGGAATGACAGGACACTAAACGATTTAAAGGAGAAGCAAAATGAACAATTATATCATTGAAACCAAGCAATTAAGCAAGGATTTTTCAGGTGAGGCAGCTGTTAATCAGCTTTCAATTCATGTTAGAAAAAATGAAATTTACGGTTTTTTAGGCCCCAACGGTGCTGGCAAAAGCACGGCTATGAAAATGCTTTTAGGGCTACTGCAACCAACGCATGGCTCTATTAGACTCTTTGACAAAAATTTTGACAGCAATCAAATTGCACTGCTTTCAAGTGTAGGCTCTCTCATTGAAGAGCCATCCTACTATGCTAATTTGACCGGTTATGAAAATCTAGAGATTATTCAACGTTTGCTTAAATTACCCAAGGAAAATATTGATAAGGTTTTGAAAATTGTCAAGCTTTACGAGCAAAAAGATAAGCTGGTTAAAAACTATTCACTAGGGATGAAGCAACGTTTAGGCATTGCCTTAGCCATTATAAAATTCCCTAAGTTACTGATTTTAGATGAGCCAACCAACGGGCTAGATCCTGCTGGTATTCAGGAAATCCGTGAACTGATTAAATCCTTACCTCAAAAATATGACATGACCGTCATTATTTCCAGTCACATCTTGTCGGAGATTGAACAGATGGCTACCACTGTTGGTATTATTAACAAAGGGAAACTACTTTTTGAAGGACAACTTACTGAGTTGGAAGAAGATGAAAAATACCTTTTTGAGACCAGTGATGATGCACTCGCTGAACAGCTATTGATGCGAAAAGGTTTTGAGCTAGAAGAAAATCAGAGCATAGTACTTAAAGATTACAACAAAACTAATATCGCAGCGGCTGTTAAAGTTTTAGTGGCAAATGACATTGATATTTACCAAGTCCGCATGGTGCGTAAATCACTGGAAGAGGTCTTCCTTGATATGACAGGACGAGAAGGAGGTGTCTTGTAATGCTCAATTTAGGCTTAGAATTTACTAAATTAAAAAGACGCTCTTTCCTGCTGTCCTTGATTGTCATTATTATCGTGGAATTAGTCTGGATCAGTGTTGTTATCAATCATGAGCTGGCTAATACACATGAAGCCTACAACGCCATCTTTGACATGGCCTACATAAACGACCTTATCCTACCACTTTTTATTTCTGTTTTGGCATCTAGACTACTAGAAATGGAACACTTGGGTAAGACTTTTAAGCTATTGCAAACCAGCAATGAAAGCCCTTGGCAACTTTTTAAGGCTAAACTAATCTTGATGACCATTTTTGCCTTTGTGGTCAGTTGGCTACAAACCATCTTCTTAAAATTCATCATTCAAGCTGCGCAAGTCAAGGTAACACCTGCTCAATTAAGTCTCTCTTTGCTGACAACTTTTTTAGTCTGTATTTTCTTATCTTGCCTTCATCTTTGCTTGGCTTTTATCTACCAAAAAGCAAGTGTGACCGTGGTGACAGGTCTAATTGGATCCTTCCTATCATTTGTCGGTATCAGTGCTCTACCCCTACCTATTCGTTTCTTTGTTCCTTGGCAATATTTCTCTATGATGGGAATCGCTAAGCGGATAACAGGGGCTCATACTTACCTTTTCCAATATGATAGTAGCTATCCCTTAAAATTAGTGGCTCTGCTGCTTATCATTCTTTTAGCTATTTTTGTCAGTAAAAAACTTATCGGAAAGGCGGATTTATTATGATGATATTTGAATTTAAAAAAATCAGGAAAAGCGCCATTCCGATAATTCTCATCTTTTTCAATCTTGTCGGAACCTTATTAGGAACAATGATGTTTGCCCTCAATCGCAACTACCTTGTTGATGGAACAGAAGCTTCTATCCTCTGGGGACAAACGGTTTTCTATGCCTCACAAATTTTCACCCCTATCCTCATTGGAACCATATGTTCCATCAGCTGTCAATTCGAAGAAAATAATAAAAACTGGCAGCGGCTCTTAACCATTCCTATCAAACCTAATCGCATCATTTTAACAAAAATCGCCAGCTTATCGGTGGTTATGGCCATCAGTCAATTATTGCTGCTATTCTTTTACGTGCTTAGCGCTGTCCTTTTGAAAGTATCTTTTGTAGGTTTTCTGCCAGACTTTTTGCTCTGGTCTATTACAGGCTGGCTGGCGACTATTACTATTGTTACCATTCAAATTTTTATCAATATTCGCCTGAAAAACTTTGCAGTACCTATTCTCATCTCTGCTATTTTGGCAATGGCCGGGCTCATGACCCTTTTTATTGGGAACAGTGTATTTACGATCTTTCCATACGCACAAGTTGCTGTAGGTCTTCGAGCTCGCGCCTTAGTACCTTTTACCCTGCCAGAATTATCCTTGTTTCTAGGACTTAATGTCATCTACATTATTCTCTTTTATGGCTTAGCAGTCAGTCAGCTTAAAAAGAGATTTATCTGATTGGTCTTACTTCATAACAATAAAACAAAAAAAGTCTAGAGCATAATGATATATCTTCCAATTGTTGAACAAGCATCCAACAACTGGGAGACATACCATATGATCCTAGGCTTTTTATCGTTTCACCTATATATCTCGATTGAACTCACTATCTAGTTCAAAGAATGGTTTGATGTCTTGTACATATTCGAGGACACCTTGAAAGTCTCCTGCTTGGTCACGGACAGCTGCATAGGTCACATAGACAAATTTGCCTAGGCGTTCAGATTGAAACCACATGTCAACCTTATCGCGCTGACCGCTGCGTAGGAGTTCAAAAACCTTCCTAACCTTATCCAAGACTTTTGGCGGATGGCAAAGCTCCACATTGCGTCCAACTTGGCTTGGTGTGCGTTTAAAAACCATTTCTGCTGCAGGAACACTGTCATTATAATATTGGAAAATATCATCTTTATTGACAAAGGTAATTTCCAGTGGCAGATGATTGAGAATGAGATTAGCCTGTTCCACCGATAGATAACCGTTACCAAAAGGCTGTTGAGTCGTACGATCTGCTGCTGCTTCTTTTTCCTTCGGTTTAAAAGTGATAGTAAATTGACCTTCGGGTGTGTTGATGACTTTTGTATTGGTCCCCTCAGATGAATTGTCATCTTGCACTTGATTTAGAGCGTCAGCCAGTTGGTTGTCAGAAGTGTCCGCGTCAGCTTCATTATCAAAAGACTCACGGTGAGGAATCCATTTTTCAGTCGGATTGAGAATGGCATAACCGTAAGCGTCACTCTCGCTAGCAATCTGCAGCCAATCGTCCTGAGTGAAAGATTCCAAGAGAATCATAAGGAGAATAGCTTCTTCCTTGAAAATCATCTCTTCAAATTCCTTGGCAAAGGCTTCAAATTTTTGAGAAAGTTCTTCAATAGAGCCATCAGGCAATTTAGCTAAAGTCGCTTTGGCATCTTTGAAAAGATCACGAATATCATCATCGACACCCCACATCACCTTAGGTGGTGAATCATGCCCATAGCGTTCCATGATTGGGAAAAAGAGTTTTTCCTTGCGAGTATAATGATGATGAAATTGTCCCAATAAATCAAATTGATGCTTAAGCCCTTTCAGAATTTCCTGACGAAAGTCCTCATTTTCGGGTTTAGTATAATTTTCAATAATGCGACGGATACGCATAATAGCTGCGCGTAAAGCCAAATTCTCATCCTTGAAAACCTTGACAGGATGCCCTTCCTGCTCAGCATCTGGCACATCAACATCGGCAATAGCACCTTTAAAAAGATTGGCATGAACATTGCAAAGTCCCATAACATCTTCAAAGGTAATGCCTGTGTCAGCATTCATAAGTTCATGCTCCATCATGGAAATCTCAATAGCGGAAACACCCTTAAAATGCTGATTAAAACGTTCTTGAACAGACTCTGCGCTGGCACCATGATGGAGTTCCAATAAAATGTCTTTTAAAACTTCAATTCTTTCATCTGCCATCATTCGTCTCCAATCACTTCATAGCCATTGAATTCTAGAGTTTGTTTAATCTTTTCCAAAGGAATTCGTGCCATTTTAGAGCCAGCCAACAAGGTCGTGACTTTACCGACTGTATTGAGCATGGCAGGATTTGCCAAAGGTTTAAAGCCCAGCTCCACCAGAATATCCTTAACTTCGGGATGTTCTTTGATCGTTTGTGCAACTGGTTTTGATAAATCTATTGTATTATTCATAAGAATACCTCATATATTGATAACTTTATTATAACGGAAACTGGCGAAAAAGCCAGAAAATACTAATTTTTACCGTTTTCATCATTTGTTTCTCAATCGTTTGTTGGATCTTTTATAACAAAGGTATTCTTGGAATATAAAAAAGAACCAAGGTGGCTCTTTTCTAAAACTATTACTTTTTCAAACTCTTGTTAATGGCATCATAAATGGGATTATTTTCATGTGGCACACAATCTTGCACCCATTCCCACCAGAAATAGCCACCAACATAATGTTTGGTATATTTAGGCATAGTATAATACCTCTTTGCCATCGCAATCTTACTGTTTTCGGTCGCATTATCTGCTGTATTGCCACATTCCCCCATGCCGACATTTGAATTTGGAAACAGATTCTGTAGTTGATTAAAAACACTCTGCCAATCTGGCTGATAACCTTCATTATCATCTTCATAGTAACTGATAAAACTATAGTCAACCCTAGAACGCAACACAACTGGAATATTTTTCTTAATCCAAGCTATCATATCGTGGTCATACTTAGGATTTTCATAATAAAAGGTCAAAGCAGTCTTGCCACCGGCAGAAGAGATTGTTTGGCAAACTGCCTTTAATTTCTGGGAAATTAAGGTATTCTTCTGCTTTATCCAGTCAGTACCGTTAACTTCATTGCCAATTTCCCAAATATCCGTATAAGATGACAAATAGTGATAAGCAACCGCAAAACGCTTTCGATAACTATTGACATCCTTATATAAGTTCATCTCATAAGAATCAACTGGACAGGCCATAACATAAGCTACCTTATGAAGCTTTCGGAACAAATTAACATAAGATTTTGGAGAGCTATCTTTTGACATGACAATTCTGACCGTTGGCTTGACAGGCATAGCTTTCAGTGCTGCAATAATATCAGTCATTTTGGTCCTATCATACCAAGAATCATCTATTGTGACACCATAGAGCTGCGTATCTTTCTTTAATGTTGTCTTCGTTGGTCTCACTTTGCTGACAAAAATCCCAATAAACACAAGGATAGATAAACAAAATAAGCTAATTATTAGCAGGCGAAATGGTCTTTTCATTGAAATCTCCTTGTTTGAGAGCTGATGAGAACAGAACTTATCTTGACATTTCCTAATACTATAAACTCTCTTAAACTTACTTTATTACTGCTGTCGCTACTTCCTTATCACTTTTTCAAGATTTCATAAATCAGCCTCTTAACCAGCAATTTCTATACCACCCTAACTAAGGCAACTCCAAAGCAAAACCGTAACTTGTCTTTTTAAAACCATAATTTTGATAAAACCGATGAGCCTCGCTACGTTCAGCTCTGATACCGCTATTTAATGCTAAGGCAGAGGCACCTTCAAAGTAAGCCCGTTCCCTGACCTCGTCAATCAAGCGACCGGCAACACCCTGATTGCGATAGTTTGTACCGACAACTAAGGCAAGAATACGATAATAAAAGCCATCACGCTCAAAGAAATACAACTTCGAAAAGCCAATAAAACCAACTACTTTTTCGTCAAGAACTGCCACTAGCAGCTGATAACTAGGCTGATGTAACAAGATACCCAGCCTTTTTCTTAGAACCTCGGCAGTCGCCGGATAGCCTAAATCAGCATACAAAGGAAAGGGATTAATTCTTCAATATCGGAAGCCTGATAATTTCTAATCTCCATAAAAATTTACTCCTTCAAAGCTTCAAACTTGGCCTTCATGGTTGGGTTTTTGCGAGTTAATTTTTTGACAGAAACATCGTCCAGTTTATTGTTGGCTAGGCGCAGCTGATTTTCACTAGTGGTTAAAGCGGTCTTAACAGCTTCCATACGCTTAATGGCCTTATCAATTTCATCAATGGCCTTTTGGAAATTTTTACTAGCTGAATTGTAGTTTTTGGCAAAAGCATTTTTAAAGGTTTCCAAATCATCTTCAAAGTGCGTAATATCAATGTTTTGTTCACGGACCAAAGCCAACTCCTGCTTGTACTTGAGCGAATTGAGCGCAGCATTGCGCAAAAGTCCAATCAACTGAATAAAGAACTGCGGCCGCACCACATACATTTTCTCATACTCATGGCTAACATCAACAATGCCTGTATTAAAGTAATCGTTATCAGCCTCCAACATGGTCACAAGAACGGCATATTCACACTTTTTCTCCCTGCGATCCTTGTCCAATTCCTTATAAAAGTCACTGTTTTTATGCTTGGTTTTAGTCGTGTCAGCCTCGTTTTTCATTTCAAACATGATGGAAAGAATCTCAACCCCATTCTCATCAGCTTCACGAAAGATAAAGTCCCCCTTGGAACCAGAAGCAGATGACACCTCATTATCCTTGCCAAAATAAGCGTTAGGAAAGGCATAAGAGCGAACTTTGTTGAACTCACTTTCCGCATAAACTTCCAGACTCTCACCAATGGCCTTGGTGGATTGCTGCGCTTTGAAATTTTTATAAAATTCAACTTGTTCATTGGCAGCCTTTAATTGGACCTCGTAATCGCTACGCACCGCAGCTAAGGACAGTTCAGATTCTTTTTCCTGCACCACCAATTGATTTTGAGCCTCATCACGTTCCTTTTCGATCTGGGTCACTGTTTTTTGCAGCTGATTCTCATGCTCCAAACGTAATTTATCCACTTGATTTCGCAGACTCTGCACTTCTTTGTCTTTCTCTGATAAGGCATTAGCAAGTTCCAGCGTATTCTTATCGGATAACTTATCTAATTGCGCCTGTAAATCAGCAATCTCCTTGTCCTTATCATTGAGATTAACCTGCAATTCATTCTTGGATTTTTCCTCCAAAAGCGCCGTTTCTCGCTGCAGGCGATCATGAATCTCCCTTTCAAACTCCTGACCACGCACCTGAGCCAAAAGCTGACTGTATTCCGTTTCATTAATGGTAAAAACCGTTCCGCAGTGCGGACATTTGATTTCGTTCATGAATTCTCCTTTGATTTTGTAGATAACGATTTTTGATTATTAATTATATATTTCTTCTAATTTTGCAATAAGTTTTTCTTTTTCTCCACTACCATTTGTTGGAAAACGAAGTAGAGGAATTCTATATTTTTTCAAAATATTATTTTTCAATAAATCTCGCTTCCCTTGTTCTGACTCCTTCTGATGATAAGAATAACCATCAACCTCAATTGCTAAGACAGAAGTCTTGCTTATCTTGTTGTAGATAAGAAAATCGACATGGGTATTCCCGTGACCAGCATATTTAGACTCCTCTTTAGTTAAAAGAGTAAAATCTTTTATTATCTCCCTTAATTGATAATGCGGTGTGACTTCTAAATCAGAATAGTCTTCAGTAGCCAATATCTCCCTAATTAATGAATACATTAGATTTTCAGATTCATACTTTGACACTTTCCTATGTTTATTAAGGTATTCTCTTCGTACCTCTTCATATTGTTTATACAAATAATCAAAAACAGAGTATATTTTATTCTCTTCTATTTCAAAATTATTATATTGAATATATGATAATAGGTCACTGATATTTCTTTCTCTTGATTGTTCATTCCCCGAAACAACCAAGGTAAATTGTTTTTTAGCACGGGAAACGGCCACATTCAATAAATATGGATCATCAACAAAATTTGTAATTTCATTGTCCACTGTAGATAAAATAATGGAATCTTTTTCCCGTCCTTGAAACTTGTGGACAGTTTTGCTTTCAATATTGTCTAATTGTCTATTTATTTCATCAACTTGTTTTTTATATGGTGCAATAATACCTATTTGCTCTGTATCAACAAAATTTTCTGATTCTAGTTGCTTTATAATATCAATCTGTCTTTGATTATAATGCCCTCTAGCATGATTTCCTTTTACTGTTTTTATTGCAGTTAAAACATCATCCTCTCCTTTATCTTCTGTCATTATAATTAATTCATCATTATAAAATTTCTGATTACAAAAATTGATAATTTTAGGATGGCATCTATAATGTTCACGTAATAAAGTTTGTGGTATATCTGGATGTATATCTAAAATTGACTGTAAAAAACTATTCTCATATTGATATCCTTTATTAACATTGTAGCTTTTATATATTTTTTCAGCTCTCTCTTTAGTCTGAGACTTAATAACATTAGGAAGTTGTTTTGTATCACCGACAATAATAACATTTTTGGCAGAAGATAAAGCCAATGCTCCTGTTGCAATATCAACTTGTGAAGCTTCATCTATAATTAAATAATCATATACAATTTTACTTTGTAAGCTACTCTTAGATGAAAATGTAGTACTAAGTACTACAGGATATTCTTTCAACACTTTGTCAGAATGTTTCCATAAATCATCCTCAGAGAATTTAACTCTTTGTTTGTTACCCTTATATTTTTGCGCTAATTTATGTTTGAAATATTTCATAGATTGGACTTCCATTTTCCCTAGTAACTTTTGTCCATTGTCTTTAGCTAATTCTGTTTCTATTTCTGTAATCCTTGCAATAAGCTCCTTTCGTTTGCGATTATAAAACGAGAGCTGAAAATTAGGTGTTAATTCTGGAAGCTCCTTTTTATAGTAATTCCAGTCCAAAATGCCATATCTAAAAAAACTTTTTATCTTAAAAAATAAATTCAGTTTTAAACGGCTTTCATATATGAATTGACAATCTCGCCATAATTCCAGCAGTTTCCTAGAAGACATTTTTTTCAAAGGAAAAATATCTAAATCAGAGCTACTAATATAATCTGCAAAATGCTGTAATTCTAAATTCAAACGGGATAATTCTTGTTTTAAAAGAGCTAAATCCTCTTGTAAACTAAATATCCTTACAAGTTGTTCCTCTTGATTAACTATACTTCTTAGTAAATCATCACTATTACTGTCTAATTCCCAATCTGAAAATTTTGGATACTGACCAATTTGATTTTTTATAAAAGATGCCTTATTTTTATTACTTCCTAAACTAGCAACAATAAAATTTAAATTATATTTAGAATCTGCCAATTTTTCGTAAATATTTTTGATTGCCTCATTATTATTAGAAACTACTTGGACAGTTTTCCTTTGTACAATAAGATTAGCTATAATATTTAAAATTGTTTGTGTTTTTCCTGTTCCTGGTGGCCCTTGAATAACACTTAGTTGATTCTCAAGGGCATTTTTTGTTGCTTGATACTGACTTGCATTACAACCAAATGGAAAGATTAAATCGGCTAACTGATATTTAGATATAGAAGCATCAGAATCAAGATACTTGAATAAAGAAAGATTCTGGTTAAAAACATCAATCTTTTCATATCTTTTAGACAATAGATGATCACATAAACCATTGATGCCAGCTATTTCTTTTAAATATGAAAAAACTTTTTCAATATTAGGCTTTGTTAACGGTGATTTGACAATTTTCAACTCTGATTCTTTGTAAACTCTAGTATAAGAGTCAACATAAGAAATTTGCCAATAATTATCTAATTTCCCTGTAAAAAATTCAATAATATCAATATTATTGAATTTTTCTTCATTTCTTGAAATAATATAAAAACTTGGATTTAATCGTTTTGGATTCTTTAAAATTTCAATATCTTTTCTTGAGTAAAAATAAACTTTAGCATTACCATAATATGATATTTCCCATATATGCTTATCATGTCTATAAAGGTAAGATTTAATATTATCTTTTATATCCCCTTTTATGATAACAAGCTCATTTTTAAATTGCATATAAATCTCCCTCTCTTCTAAAATTTTTATTTCCTCAGCAATCTATTACTATATATAAGTTAAAATTCCAACTGATTTCTCAAAATTTCCCAATTTTTCTATCTCAGCTAAAAAATAAAATTACTTATTCCAAACACTCCTATTATACCCCAATCAAGGCAAAAAAGCACTGGGTTTGGCGCTTTGATGCTATTAACGTTAGTTGACATTTAAAAAGGCTACCCAAATATAAATCGACATTAACCCATTATTTAAAAAATCAACCGAATATCAGTTGACATCTAAAAACGTTTTGCATTTGCTTGCTCGCAAAAAGGAGAAAACCTTATTTCATAGTTTTCTCCTTTTGGTTTAGATAGCGACTCATGTCTTCTGGCAACTAGTTTTCTGTTGCTAGTTTCCATGAGAGGGCTTCTTTTCTTGTTGTGATGAAATCACGATAAATGCCTGCTTGTTGAGCTAATTGGGCATGCTTGCCTTGTTGGACAATTTGTCCTTTGTCAAGAACAACAATTTGATCCGCATTTTCAACGGTTTTCAGGCGGTGGGCAATCATGATAATGGTTTTATCTTGTGTTAATTCATCAACGGCTGTCATGAGTTCTGCTTCGTTTTCAGGGTCTATATTGGCCGTAGCTTCATCAAGAATAATAATTGGCGCATCCTTCATCATGGCACGCGCAATGGAAATTCTCTGCTTTTCACCTCCAGACAGACTGGCCCCCGCTTCACCGATAACGGTCTCATAACCATTTGGTAAGTTCATAATGAAATCATGGCATCTTGCTTTTTTAGCCACGGCAACGACTTCTTCATGGCTGGCTTCTTGCCGTCCGAATTTGATATTATTTTCAATGCTATCTTCGAAAAGATAGACATTTTGGAAAACAAAACTGAAGTTGCGAATCAGGCTGTCATAACTATAGTCTGTCAATGGGTGACCATCTAAACGAATGCTGCCACTGTCAAGGTCCCAAAAGCGTGCTATCAGATGACAAAGGGTCGTTTTACCAGAACCCGAAGGGCCGATAATAGCTGTTCGTGTTTTTTCAGGAATGGTCAGGGAAAGATTTTCGATGATTGGACGTTTTTCATAAGTAAAAGTAATCTGATCAAGTTCTAGAGTGCTAGTTTGTGGTTGAATATCTTGTCCTTTGGTGTTCATTGGTTGCAAGGCGAAAACTTCTTGGATCAATTCCACTGCTAAATCAACAGATCTTAAAAGGGAAGAAAAGCTGCTGACGCCATCTAAGCTTTCGTAAACCATATAAGCACTGATGACCATCATCATACAGATCAGCAAGTCCATGCTGCCTTGCAAGTAAAACCAAATAGCTGCACCACACATGGCAACCCCTGTTAATTTGGTGATGATATTTTGAACAGCAATCCAAGGTACAGTGACCAAGGTCATTTTAATATCGGCATCTCTTTTGGCAAAAATTGTTTGAGACAACCGTTTAGCCGATTGTTTGGTAATGTTGAAACTTTTTACTTCAGCGATACCTTGGACATATTCCAAAATAACATCCACCAAGTCAGTGTCGGCTTTTTGATTAATAGGCGTTATAGCTCCAGCCTGCATGCGCATTAAACCATTTGGCAGGAGAAAGACGGCTAAGCCAGCGATTAGAATCAAACCGATTCGCCAATCATAAAGAAGGACAAAAAGTGTGATAACAGCAGCCGTCAAGAAACCTTGTGTCGTTACCATAACCACTCGTGTGGCAATATTGGATAAACTTTCCAAAGTATTGGTTGTAATGCTGGTAATTTTTCCCAAGCTATTTTGATTGAAATAGCCCATAGGCAAATAACGAACATGCTCAGCGATTTCGATGCGCTTTTGTGCACAAGTATGATAGCCACCTTCTGTTTGCAGCATGGTTATCTTTAAGGTTACAAAGATATTGAGCACAAGAGACAGCAACAAGATACCTGTTGCCTGCCAAATAACCGTCATTGACAGTTTATTGATAATCAAAGCATTCAAAATAAGGGCAATGGCTGGAATTCGCATGGCTGCAATCATGGCTTTTAGAAGCCCTAGGACAAGGGAAGTATAAAATTTTTTACGATCTTCTTCGGTACAAAAATCAAAAAAGCGTTTTAAAATATTAAGCATGAGCCAGACCTCCTATCTTTTCATCACGGTCTGCATCTTTGACCGACAAATGTGCCTGCCACATCTTTTGATAGAGGTCGCTTGACTTGAGTAAGTCTTCTTGCTTGCCAATTGCTTCTATATGTCCCTCATTTACTAAAATAATCTGATCTGTATCAGCAATGGTTGAGAGGCGATGGGCAATCACAATCAAGGTTTTGTCTTTCACTAATTGTGCAATACTTGATTGTACCAGAGCTTCATTTTCAGGATCGGTATAAGCAGTCGCTTCATCCAAAATAACCACAGGGGCATCCTTTAGCATGGCTCTGGCAATGGCTATTCTTTGGCGTTCACCGCCAGATAGGCTGCTGCCAGAACTACCAACCTGCGTTGCAAAGCCATTTTCAAGATTCATGATAAAATCATAACAACCGCAATCTTTAGCAACTTGGTAAACCTCTTCATCACTGGCAGATGGCTTGCCCAAACGAATATTCTCTAAAATACTATCATTAAAGAGAAAATTGTCCTGAGAAACATAGGCGATCAGCCGACTGTATTCTTCCAGTGGAATCTTTCTGATATCAAGTCCGCCAAAAGAAATGCTGCCTGTTCTAACATCCCAAAAGGAAGCAATTAATTTGGCTAAAGTGGATTTACCAGAACCCGAAGGACCGACCAAGGCATTGACTGTCCCAGATTTGATGGTCAAAGAAATATCATGCAGTACATCCTTGTCCTCTTCATAGGCAAAAGAAACCTTTTCTAAAACAATATCGTTTCCTTGTAAAGATTGCTCCAATTCTTGTGGCCGTTGTAAATCAGCATGTTCCAAAATTTCCGTAATTTCGCCAAAAATGGTCCCCACTTTTCTAATGTCATCCATATAAGTTCCCAGTGTTATCAAAGGCGTCAGCAATCCCATTGATAAAATCATTAGTAAAATGAAGTTGTCTTGGGATAAACTGCCACTGTAAACAAAATAAGCACCAACAGGTAAAAGGATAGCTAAGATCGAAGGCATGATAACAATGACTGCTGCCATATCAAATTGACACTTACGCATCCAATCAATAAAACAGTCAGCTCCTTCTTTAGCTGCTGTGACAAATTTCTGATAGGAAAATTTTTCCTTTCCAAATACCTTGATCACTTCAATGCCATTGATATATTCAACAGCTGTATCGTTTAAAGCCTTAGTCTTAACCACTGTATTTTCAAAATCTCCCTTACTCTTACGCAACATATTGACATAAAATAAAATGCCGATTGGCAAGGTTAAAAGAGATAAAAGGGTCAAACGCCAATCCAATCTTATCATATAAATTAAAACAATTAAAGGACCAAATAAGGACGCCGTGAATTCTGGAATAATATGAGCTAGGGTTGTTTCAGCTTCATCCACACGCTCAACGATAATATTTTTATAGGATCCAGACGATTGCGCAAAGACAGATCCTAAAGGAATCTTAGCTAATTTTTCTGTTAAACGAAAACGAATGTCCGCTAAAACAATAAAAGTAGCTCTATGCGAAAGAGCCGTTGATAGAGCATGACAAATGGCATAAGCCAACCAAAAAACAGCCATCCACAGACATGCTTGTAAATAAAGCTGCCCATTTTTAAGACCATTGAACAAATCACGAATAATCCGTCCAATATAAAAATAAGGCAGAAAACCACAAATAACGGAAGCAAAGGCTAAAAGCACACTTGCTATATAATGAAATTTATAGGGTGCAATGAACTCAGATATCCAAGCCATTGTTGATTTTTTCTTCATACTACCTCCTCTAAAAGCCTAATAAGTGAGACCAATTAAAGAGTTTAATAATAGTTTGACAAGCCAAGAGGGCTTCTTGATAAGACCACCCCTGCTCCAAAGGCTGGATAATAGCTTTGTAATAGGCAGTCATAGCTAAACAAAGCTGAGACTTGTCAAGGATATGAGAAATTTTTCCTTCTTGATAAGCTTGCTCAAGATAATGATAAGTACTATCTGTCAACCCCTCAATCATCTCTTGTTGAAAAGTCTCAAATTTTGAGCCATGAGATTTAAAGAGTAATAAACGCATATTATCTTCGTGGTCATAGATGAACTGCATGATGTCAGTCAATTCATCTAAAGATTTGTTCCACATTTGTGATAGCCTATTTTCTCTTAACAATTGATAATCATTTTGCAGATACTCTTGTTTCATCATCTCTATTGCTTGCACAGTAGGTTCAAGAAGGGTACCAAACAAAGCTTCTTTCCCTGAATAGCGTTTATAGAGAGCTCCTGTTGTTACACCAGCATTTTTACAAATCCGACGTAAAGAAGCTTCTTGATAGCCATATGTTAGAAATTCTTTCTTGGCACTATTTAAAATTTCCAAATTTAAGGTTTCATCTTTTCTAACCATAGATCATCTCCTTTTTTGATAACACTGTTATCATATTGATATCATTATAACAAAAGTGCGACTTTTTTTAAATACTATTTTTAGTTTAAATTCAAAATAATAATGCAAACAGCCTTAAGAAACTGTTTGCACTACAAAACAAGAAACCATTCTTTTTTTCTGTAAAATCATACTGTTTATAACATTTCCAGATCAATCCACTGACTTCAAAGCTTCTAGCATATCGAGATTTTTCAGACGGCGATTAATCAGCCAACCCAAAATGAGCAAAATCAGCAGGATAAAGAAAACAGGAATAAGATAAACAGTGCCAGCAACAGTTGTGCCAAACATAACATTATCCGAACCAATCATTTCCATAATAAATTGATGCAGGTAACGTCCTGCTAATAATCCAAAAGCAATTCCTATCAAGGAGAGAACAATCGTTTCTCGATAGATATAGAGTGTTACTTCTCTATTATAAAATCCGAGAACTTTAATAGTTGAGAGTTCTCTAATACGTTCTGCAATATTGATATTGGTTAAATTATAAAGAATAACAAGAGCTAAGAGAATGGTAATAACAACTAAGACAGTCATAGCAGCATTTAGCGATGTTACAATGGTCTTGATGGTCTTCATGCGCGCTGTATTTTGTGTGACTGAGGCAACACCAGTCATGGCTAAAAGCTTTGTTGCTGTATCTTTAATATGAGAAACAGAATCATCTTTTAGATTGATGAAATAAGCATTATTATCTGGCTTTTCAGCAAAGATCTTTTGATAAGCAGACTTGGTCATGAAGAGATAATGCCCAGCATTCATCTTAACCACTGCTGCTACTTTGACCTGCCGCTTTTTACCTTTACTATCTTTGAACTTAAAGCTATCGCCTGCCTTAACCTTGTAAAAACGAGCTAATTTTTCAGAAATCAGGACGCCTTCTTTCGGTAAAGTCAACGAATGACCAGAATCAACATTTTTTAAATGGACAAAATCCGTAAAATCTTTTTTATCTGATACCATAATGGCAACAGACTGATGGTCCTTAATATGAGGAATTTCTTCCATGACATGGATATAATAAAGGCTTTGATAGCCAGAGACCTCTTTTGATTTCAAGAAATCTGTCAATTCCTGATCATTTTCAGTCCCATCTTTCTTGCTTACTACTAGATGATAGGGTGTTAACTGTGTAAATTGCTCCTTAATAACTGTTCCTAAAGAAGACTGTATGCCAAGGCCTGCAAAGAGCAAAGCAACAGAACCCGCAACACCAAAGATGGTCATCAGCATCCGCTGTTTATAACGAAAAATATTTCGTGTTGTCACCTTATGAGTAAAACTCAAATGATTCCAAATAAAGCTTAGACGTTCTAGGAAAATCTTTGCCCCTCTCATCGGTGGCTTGGGAAGTAATAATTGAGCAGGTTTTTCACTTAATTCTCGTCTGGCAATTAAGTAGGCTGGCAAGACAGCACTAACAAGACCTAAGAGAATGGCAATAAGACTATAGGACCAATAAAAAGCAAGATGAAGATTACCAAGGGTCATTTTACCTGTAAAAATCTGAGCAACAATTCTTGCCAAAAGGTAATGACCACCGAAAATGCCAAGAATTGTTCCTATCAAACTAGCCACAAAGCCGTAGACGAGAAATTTCCGAATCACATCTTGATTAGAATAGCCTAAAGCTTTGAAAACACCGGAATTAGTTCTTTCTTCATCAACAAAACGTGTCATGGTCGTAAAGGTGACCAAAGCCGCAACAGCATATAAGACAATAGGAAAGATATTGCCAAGATTTCCCATACTATTGGCATTAGAATTGTAAACCGTATAGCCTTCACCACCTAACATGGTGGAGCGTGTATAAGTACTGTAAGTAGGCTCCACTATAGCGTCAATTTTAGCCTGAGCACTTTGAACTTGCTTTTCTTTCTGGGCAAGTTGCCGACTTGCTTCTTGAAGAGAGGCTTGCGCCCGCTCTTGTTGATAAGCCGGCAAGCCATTGATTGCTGCTTTCTTTTCTTGCAGTTGTTTTTTAACTGCTGCTAAGGCTTGTTTACTTTGATTAACTTTTGTCTGTGGTGCTTTCTTTAACTCTGCTAAGCGATTCTTGCCATTATCTTCTAACAATTTATCTAAGTCATCTTGATAACGTCTAACTTTTGAGCTGTAATCATCAGAAAAAGGATTCCTATTTTTTAAGGTATTGTAACGAATGCGCGCTAAGGTATTGGTCTTGTTAGCAAAGGCTGATGAGGTGACCAGAGCATAACTTGATAGCGTCCCATCACCTGCTGTTGATGAGCCTAAGTTTAAAGTTGACCATATTTCCGATGAATTGATAAAGCCAACCACTTTGAACTTTCTTCTCTTTAAAAGAGATTTCTCAGAAGATTGAAAAGTCAAAGTATCTCCTATTTTATAGTTTTTTTTCAAGGTTGAAATTAAGGCAATTTCATCAGCCTTTTTGGGTAAACGTCCTGACTCCACATGATAAGTTGAGAGGGATTGAGTCTTAGAAAAGACACGCATGGCGTCATCTTTTCCTGCGAGTGTCATATCTGTTACTTGGCCAAAGTCTATTTGGGCATTTTTGATATTATTCAGTTCTGTCTGATCGGCTTTACTAAAACCAGAGCTAGCTGTGACAAACAAATCTGCCGTTTTATGGGTTTGTAGGTAATTTCTTGCTAAAGTTTGCATATTGGGTTTAGTTGCCTTCAAACCAATAAAGGTAAAGGAGCCTAGAAACATCAAAAGTATGATGGAAATAAAACGTCCTTTAGATTGCAGCAAAGCCGTATAAATCGTTTTCCAATAGATTCTCTTTTTCATAAGGAAGACACCTCCTTAATATTCTAGAGTTCTAATATCTTGAGGCTGATCATTGATTTTCACATCTTTTACCTTAGCGTCATGCAGATAAATAACTCTATTAGCTAGTGGTGCTAAGGCAGAATTATGGGTTACAATAACAACAGTTGAGTCCTTCTGGCGAGACATATCTTGTAAGAGTTTAAGAATTTGCTTTCCAGTCTGATAATCCAGAGCACCTGTTGGTTCATCACATAAAAGTAATTTAGGATTTTTAGCAAGGGCACGCGCAATGGACACTCGTTGCTGTTCGCCGCCAGACAATTGTGCAGGAAAGTTATTTAAACGCTCTCCCAAACCTACTTCTCTTAAGGTCTCTTCTGCATTTTTAGCATGACTAACGATTTCCGAAGCCAATTCAACATTTTCCTTAGCAGTTAAATTAGGTACCAAATTATAAAACTGGAAGACAAAGCCAACATCGTTGCGGCGATAAGCGGTCATCTGCTTTTGACTGTAGTCTGCAATATTGACACCATCAATCACGACCTGACCTTCATCATTATTGTCCATTCCACCCAAAATATTCAGAACCGTTGATTTTCCAGCACCTGATGCACCTAAAATGATAACAAGTTCCCCCTTTTCAATTTCAAAACTAATATCATCATTGGCAATGATTTGGGTTTCACCCATCTGATAACGTTTATAAGAATGTTTCATTTCAATATAAGCCATAAGAACCCCCTTATCTAGACACATGTTGATTTAACTTTTGTTTTAGTATATAATGATTGCAAGTTAAAAACAAGCATCATTATATAGACGAATGTCTATTTAAGGAGAGAATATGATTCAAAAACGCCAGACACAAAGCAAGGCCAAAATAAAAGCAGCTATTACGGAGCTGCTGCTGAAAAATTCAGATTTTAATAGCATTACTATTCGAAAAATCACTGAAAAGGCGCAAGTCAATCGAAGCACTTTTTACCTTCATTACCAAGATAAGTATGACCTCGTCGATAAATTGGCCCATGAAGTCACAAGGGATTTTAAAGAGTATTTAATGCTTAATTCGGCAAATGGAGGACTCCGGGAAAATCTTATTCAAGCTCTAACCTATCTGCAAAGTCAACAGAAATTCATGTATGCCTTATCTCAAATTATTCAGATTAATTTTTCTCAGAGAACAAGGGATTTTATTAAGGAGCTGATAACCGAAAATCCTAGTTTCTTTTATGATTCTATTAATCCTAGTCTAGGATTATCAAAAGAATATATGCTTGTCACCTATGCTGCTAGTATTGAGAGCCTTTACATACACTGGATTACCACTGGTGCTCAAGAATCCCCTCAAGAAATTGCGGATATGTTCTTAGTCATCCGAGGTTTTTATCAAAAAACTTGAAAAGTTTAGTTATTATTACTCACTCAACAAGCGGCTGTCTATTTCACCTGATAATAGAGAAACATCAGAGTCAAATGAGGCCCACACCGCCTACTAAGGAGACGGGGAATTTAGTTACTTCAATTTTTTTAGGTAATATTTAAGAGAGTCCTCATCAAGACCTCCTGCAATTTTTTCCGAAAGACTGCCATCACTATTGATAAAGATATGAGTTGGAATGGAACGAATCCCATATGCTTGGGCAAAATTGTCCTGATAATCGTAAAGAATTGGATAAGTAATCCCTTTGTCTTTAGCTTTAGACAAAATGGTGCTCTTATCCTTGTCAATAGGATCACTATTTTTATATTTGGAATCATTTGGCGATGTTACAGACAAGAAGACAAAATCTTTTTTATGTTTATAAGTCTGATAGATTTTTTCTAAATCTGGAATTTCTCGCATGCAAGGTCCGCACCAAGTTGCCCAAACATTGATATAAACTTTTTTCCCCTTATAGGTGGACAGACTGACTGTTTTGCCTTTTTTATTTTTTAATTTGAATGCAGGCGCTGAATTTTTAGCCGTTTGAACTATTTTTGAAGATGTCTTGCCTTGTGCAAAAGACGTTGTCTGATTTGTTAATCCAATTCCTAATAAGGTAACACCGAGAGCTAATGGTAAAATAACCTTTTTCATAACTATCTCCTTTTTAATTAAATAAGTGTGCTATTTTAGCAAATGATCCTGTTAAGATAGAAATCCCAATGAGAATAAGAAGAATTCCTGAAAATAATTTGGTATATTTTAAAAATCGTTTTTGTTTCTTAAAGACGCTCATTATCCTTTGCGAAAAGAGCGCAATCAAAGCAAAGGGAATAACAAATCCTAAACAGTAGATCAAAATGAGTAAAACACTGTAAATGCCCTGATGGGTGCTAGCATATAAGAAGACACTGGCTAAAATCGGACCAATGCAAGGTGTCCAAGAAAAACTAAAAGTAAAACCCATTAAAAAAGCGATGAGAGGGGTTACTTTTTGTCCTGCTTGATAGACTTTATTCTTAGCTGAATATTCCCTGTTAAAAAAATGAGATTTAATGAGACCTACCTGCACTAATCCCATAATAAGAATTAAGATTCCGCCCAAATTTTGAAGAAATTGAATATGACTTTGAAGAAATCGACTAATAAGGCTGCTAGCAAAAGCCAAAATAAAAAAGGTCGCTGCTATGCCAGAAATAAATAAGAATGTATTGGTAAAGACTTTTCGCCTATCCCAAATTATTTCTCCAGATTGCTTCTCCTCTCCCTGACCAGCCAAGATGCCAATATAAACTGGCAGAATAGGCAAAACACAAGGGGAGAAAAATGATAGAAGACCTTCAATAAACAGTGTCAAAATAGTAATATGTTGAAGATTCATATTATTTCCTATTCGTTTTTTTAATTTAAAGAGGATAGAGGCATGGATTTGGATAGCGTCCACTTCCTTCCACTCCCATTATAGACCACTATTCTCACCCTCTTATTATACCAAAAACCACTTCTTAAACTTTAAAGAGGGATTACAAATTGAAACAATTCACAAACAATTGATACAGGATGGATATGTTTTAATGCTAAGCACGAAACTTTTCAAACGTTTCGTGAATTTTATCTGCCACTGCTTGATGATAATCTTGTCTCAGTAATACTTGCGTATCTGCAAAAGGGCTTAAATCTGCAAAATCACCAACTTGCACACTATAAACCGCTGCTTGGAACATAGCGATATCATTGCGATCATTACCAAAAGCAACGAAATCATGATCAAAGAGCTCTTGAATCGTTGAAGATTTAGTGACTTCTTTAGGATTGAGATAGAGACAGCTTTCATCATCATGAAAAGTTATGTCTAGCTGCTCTAGTTTAGCTAAATGATGACTAACTTCTGCAATTTTATCAAGATGATTGCCAAAGAAAACAACCATTTTAATGGGATGTTTCAAATCTTCAACTACTACCTCTTTAGCTAGTTTTAAGGGATCCACACTATGAATAAAAGGGATGAATTGTTCCAAATGATGGGCATAATTAAAATCATCATCCACAAAATAAGGAAGCTGATAGCGATGGCAGTAGTAAAGAGCCAAGTCAAAAGCCCGATGATTCATGGGCTTTTCCAAAATTAATTCCCCAGCTTTATAAGCAAGACCGCCATTTAAACCAATGACCGTTTTTTGACTTAATTCTTGACCCAACACATCTATACAATCGCGATAAGAGCGTGCCGAAGCAAAGCTGATCTGATGCCCATAATTGGCAGCGTCTTTTAAAATCGCTTTGATTCTTGCATCTATCTGAAAACGATCAAAGCAAATCGTCCCATCTATATCAAATACAAACTGCATGGCTAGCTCCTTTCTGCTTTTTTATTATAACATATCTCTTCATACAAAAAGAGTGGCATAAGCGAACGAAGACCGCTTCTTTCCACTCTTTTATCTTTACTCCTGCGCAATGTAAGCGATGGCTCTAACAGGAGAACCTGTTGCTTTTTCCCAATGAGGATAAGCAATCGAAATGAAACTACCAGTAGCAGGTAGGAGATTAAGGTTGTTTAAAACTTCCAATTGATAAATTCCCTGATCCAGCAGATAATATTCCTCAACTAATTTTCCATTTTCAGCAGCTGCTTGGCCGCTGTCTGTATCAAAAGTTTCGTGTCCTACTGCTTTTACTTGACGTTCATGAATCAGAAATTCCAAAGCTTCATGACTCCAGCCAGGTGTCTGTTGAGCACCTGCAGTATCAAGATTTCTAAATTCCTCTTGACTAGGCCAGCGTTTTGACCAATCACTGCGAAAAGCAACAAAAGCCCCTTCTTCAATTTGACCATACTTTTCCTCAAAGGCAAGAATATCAGCCTTGCTCAATTCATAGTTGGGATTATCAGCAACAGCCTGTGACTTATCTATGACATACATCGGTAAAAGGAGATCTTCCAAAGGAAGTTCATCTAACCAAGCACCGCCTTCAACAAAATGAATAGGTGCATCAATATGCGTGCCATATTGCCCAACAACCGTAAATTGTTGGATATGAAAACCATCTTTTAAGGTAAAGAGATCTTTTTTCTCTAGAGCAGGCAATAATGGAAAATGAGGACTATTTTCATTTATTTGATGTGTTAGATCAATAATTTGGGCAGATTTAAAAGCAAGATAGGCTTCTTGAAGTGTTGTCATCGATTTCCCCTTTTTATATTTTTTCAAGTGCTAGGCGCAAATCTTCGATTAAGTCATCAGCATTTTCCAAACCAATAGAAACACGGATTTGCTCAGGTTCAATACCGCAAGCTCGTAGATCTTCTTCAGTCATTTGACCATGAGTGGTTGTTGCCGGATGAACAACTAGTGATTTGGCATCAGCAACATTCGCCAAATCAGAAAAGATTTCAAGACTGTCAATGACCTCGCGAGCGGCTTTCGCACTGCCTGCAACATTAAAAGTAAAGATAGAACTAGCTCCTTTTGGCAAGTATTTTTGAGCCAAGTCATAATAAGGACTTGATGGCAAACTAGCATAATTAACTTTTGTGACTTTAGGATGATTTTCCAGATAGTACGCAATTTTCTTAGCATTTTCCACATGACGCTCAACACGAAGTGATAAGGTTTCTAGACCTTGTAGCAAAAGAAAGGCATTGAAAGGTGAAAGGCAGGCGCCTGTATCACGCAGCAGTTGCGTACGCACCGCAGTTACAAAAGCTGCTTTTCCAATATCACGTGTATAACTAATGTCATGATAGGAAGGATCTGGTTCTACAAATTGTGGGAATTTTCCAGATTTTTCCCAATCAAAGTTTCCAGAATCAACAATGACACCGCCAATAGATGTCCCATGTCCACCGATAAATTTAGTGGCAGAATGAACAGCAATATCAACACCGTAAGAGAAGACATTAAGCAAATAAGGAGTACCAAAGGTATTATCAATAACCAAGGGAATAGCATGTTGATGGGCAATCTCAGCTAATTTTTCAAGATCAGCGATATTTCCAAGAGGATTTCCTAACGTTTCAGCGATAATAAACTTAGTCTTGTCTGTAATAGCCGCTTCAATTTCAGCGAAATTAGCAACATCAACAAAACTTGTAGTAATGCCATAGCGAGGTAAAGTTTCCTTAAGAAGATTAAAAGTGCCACCGTAAACTGTCGTTGCTGACACAATATGATCACCTGCATGAGCAAGAGCCAAGGCAATATAAGTTACTGCTGCCATACCAGAAGCTGTTGCCAGTGCACCGACACCACCTTCAAGAGCGGCCATCCGTTCTTCAAAAACGGCTGTAGTCGGATTAGTGATCCGCGTATAAATATTGCCGGGTGTACGAAGTGCAAAAGAATCTTCAGCATCTTGTGCATCATTAAACACATAGGAAGTCGTCTGATAGATTGGTACTGCACGCGATTTTGTTGTAGGATCAACACTTTGTCCCGCATGTAATTGTAAAGTTTCAAAAGAAAATTCTCGAGTCATGGAAGCTCTCCTTTTATTATTAATTAGCTCCATTCTACTCCATTATTCGGTAAATGACTATTTTCTATTACTTATCCTGACCTATAGTTATAAACTATAACAATAAAACTATGAAAATTTTTTCTTTAATTAGTAAACTGTTTTCCGCTTAACGCAAGTGTTGATTGAAATTTCGCAACTTGTTTTTTAGGAGCAAATCTCTAACAGTCCAGCAGACTGCTTGAGTTTATTTGTCTAATCCCGTGAACGCTAAATTCGTATCAATATCTGATCAGCCTTGTGGAAGCAACAAAGTCCTTTACCTTTTCTCTTCTTATGTCTCCTTTTTCTCAAGGGGTGCTACACTAGCCAAAACTTTTTTCAAGCCAATTTCTGGGAATTTAATTTTCAGTTCCTGAGCACTTCCACTGCCCGAAACTTCTAAGACAGTGCCATCTCCCCATTTCTTATGATGAGCAGTATCACCAATTTGCCAATCAATGTGTTCTTTCTGATCATCCTTGCTATTTGAAAAGGGAGACTTCTTAGGCTGTGAAGCAACTTTTCGAGCCTGTAAAGCTTGAGCCAGACTCATTCCTTGACCAAATTTAGTTTCATTGCTGTCCTGATAACTAACTTTAAAGGAAGCTCTGGCTGGACGCGCCAATCCCTGATGCACTAGCAAATCTTCTGAAATTTCCTGAATAAAGCGACTTTCGCGATTGTAGCTAGTACGGCCATAAAGTGTGCGAGAATTAGCGTTGGTGATAAAAAGCATTTGTTCCGCTCGCGTGATTCCAACATAAGCCAGACGGCGCTCTTCTTCCAGTTCGCTTTCTTCTTCCATGGAGCGCGACAAAGGAAATACACCCTCTTCAAGTCCAATAAGGAAGACTATTGGAAATTCCAGTCCCTTAGCAGCATGCAGCGTCATCAGGGTGACTTCAGCTGACTCACTTTCAGCTTCATCTGTATCAGCAATCAAAGCTAAATCATTAAGAAAGCGACTTAACCTTTCAAGACCTGTTTCATTTTCAGGAACATCATCAGTCGTATCGTCAAAATTTTTGGTAACAGAAAGAAACTCTTCTATATTTTCAATCCGAGTCTGACTTTCCAGAGTCTTTTGAATCTCTAAAACCTCAAGGTAACCAGATCTGTCTAGAACTGCTTCAACAACTTCTGTAATGCTGTAATGATCCAGTTTAGAACGCAAGTCTATTATCATATTAGCCAGCTCATAAACTGCTTGTACAGCCTTTCCCTTGATGGAAGAGAGCATGATATTTTCAGAAGCTTCTAACAGACTCATGCCCTGCAGATTAGCAAAGTTACGAATTTTTTCCAGAGTCCCTGGTCCAACACCGCGCTTGGGTTCATTGACAATACGCTCAAAGGAGATATTGTCGGCAGTGTTAGCAATTACATTCAAATAAGCGATAATATCACGAATTTCCTTGCGGCTGTAAAACTTAGTCCCGCCAACCATAGTGTAGGGAATATTGGACTTAAGCAGAGCCTCTTCAATGGTACGTGACTGCGCATTGGTACGATAAAGAACTGCGAAATCCTTAAAATTTTTCCCCATTTCACGAACAATATTAGCAATAGTTGAGGCTACAAAAACAGCCTCATCTTGTTCATCATCTGCCCGATAATAAACGATCTGCTCTCCATCATCATTTTGCGTCCAGAGTTTCTTATCTCGGCGATTACGATTATTTTTAATAACATCATTGGCAGCTTGCAAAATCTTCTTGGAAGAGCGATAGTTCTCCTCCAAGAGCACTACCTTAGCCTCAGGATAATCCTTTTCAAAATCAAGGATATTCTGCATATCAGCACCACGCCAACCATAAATAGACTGATCAGCATCCCCAACCACACAAATATTTTTAAATCGTGAAGCCAAAAGCTTAACCAGCTGATACTGGGCATGGTTAGTATCTTGATACTCATCCACATGAATATACTGGTAACGCTGCTGATAATAAGCCAAAACATCAGGATTTTGGTCAAAAAGATGCAAGGTCAGCATAATGAGGTCATCAAAGTCCATAGCTTCCGATTGACGCAGTTCACTTTGGTAGGCCTTATAGCATTTAGCGACAAGCTGTGTATATGAATCCCCCGCCCTATTTTCATAAGCGATTTCATCAAGTAAATCGTTTTTAGCATTGGAAATGGCAGCTAAGACAGCACGCTCATTCCACTTTTTAGAGTCTATATTAAAATTCTTAAAAATACGCTTCATAAGCGTGCGTTGTTCACCGGGATCAACAATAGTAAAGTTACGGTTGTAACCAATATGATCTGCATCACGACGTAAAATCCGTACGCACATAGAATGAAAAGTCGCGATTAAAGTCTCCTGTGTCGCAGCATTTAGAGCAAAAGCACGTTCTTTCATTTCACGCGCAGCTTTATTGGTAAAGGTAATGGCTAAAATATTCCAAGGATTGATAAACTTCTCATCAATCAAATAAGCAATGCGATGGGTTAAAACACGTGTCTTACCCGACCCTGCACCTGCCATAATCAAAAGCGGACCTTCCGTTGTTTTCACAGCTTGCGCTTGTTTTTCATTCATTCCATGTAATAAAGGGTTCATCTTCTTCTCCAAACTATCAATCTAACTTTCAAATTATATCATTTTTTAGACCTCAAAAAAAGTTAAATTCTTTTCTTGAAATTTTCAGAAAAGATTGACAGTTTTATTGAAATTCTATACAATAAAAGAATAAAAATAGTAAAACCGAGTGACATTATTAGGATAACTGATAATTGACGGACTTCTGGAGAGACCTACTAGGCGCCGAAGGGGCAAGGCTGTTTGCTCAAACTCTCAGGCAAAAGGACAGAAAAGAAAAAAAGAATTTTTAATGTTGAAACAATTCTTATCTTCTAACTCTAGAGGTATCGTCAAGTATTGACAACCTCTTTTTTGATTTCCATTTCGGTTTATGAGGAGAAAAGTTTATATGTTAACATTTTTTAAAGCTCTAGACAGCCTTGTCTGGGGTGCTCCCCTATTAGTTCTTTTAGTCGGTACTGGAATTTATTTGAGTACTCGCTTAAGATTATTGCAGGTGTTGAAACTCCCTTTAGCCTTTAAACTCATCTTTGCCGAGGACAAAGGGGAAGGTGATATTTCGAGTTTTGCGGCTTTAGCTACCGCTCTTGCTGCCACTGTTGGAACTGGAAATATCGTTGGTGTTGCCACTGCAATCAAAGCTGGCGGTCCGGGAGCACTCTTTTGGATGTGGATAGCAGCTTTTTTTGGTATGGCAACTAAATATGCCGAAGGTCTTCTGGCTATAAAATACCGTACTAAGGATGCTAACGGAGAAGTCTCTGGCGGACCTATGTACTATATCATAAACGGTATGGGGAAAAAATGGAAACCTTTAGCTATCTTCTTTGCATTGGCAGGTATCTTAGTGGCATTTTTAGGAATTGGTACCTTTTCTCAGGTCAATTCAATTACTGCTTCCCTAAAAAATAGTTTTAATTGGTCACCGCAGATTGTCAGCATCTTAATTGCCATTGTTGTTGCTGTTATTATTTTCGGCGGTATCCAATCAATTGCAAAGGTTTCTGAGAAATTAGTTCCTTTCATGGCTGCAGCTTACATCATCGCAACCTTGATCGTCATTTTTATGCACTACAATCATATCATTCCTGCCATTGAACAAGTCTTCTCTGGAGCTTTCACAGGGACAGCCGCAGTTGGTGGCTTTGCTGGTGTTGTTGTGAAAGAAGCCATTCAAAATGGTATTGCTCGTGGTGTCTTCTCCAATGAATCTGGTCTAGGTTCTGCTCCAATCGCCGCTGCGGCTGCTAAAACTCATGAACCTGCTGAACAGGGCCTCATTTCAATGACAGGCACTTTTATTGATACTCTCGTCATTTGTACCTTAACTGGTCTTTCTATCTTGGTTACTGGGAAATGGACTGTCAAAGGACTTGAAGGTGCTCCACTGACACAATCAGCCTTTGCAACTGTTTTTGGTAATATAGGCGTTCTAGTGCTGACTTTGTGTTTGGTTCTGTTTGCTTTCACAACTATCTTAGGCTGGTCCTATTATGGTGAGCGTTGTTTTGAATTTTTATTTGGGGTTAAACACATCAATATTTATCGCTCTATTTTCATTATCATGGTCGCCTTAGGCGGTTTCTTAGAATTAGATCTTATCTGGACAATTGCCGATATCGTTAATGGGCTAATGGCTATACCAAATCTTATTGCCTTATTAGCCTTATCACCAATTATTATTGCAGAAACAAGAAATTATTTTAAACGTAAAAACAAGAGCTTCATTAAAACTAAAACAAGGTTAGGATAATCCCAGTCTTGTTTTTCTATTTTCAAATTTTCTCTCTTCTTTTGTAATTCAGCAAAACATGCTATAATAAGCCTATTATATTGACCAAGGAGTTTTGTATGTCAACACCCGCTGATAACCTTAAACTTGCTCGGCGTGGTCCAACAATCGCTATTTCTGTTTATTTGACTTTGGCACTTGCTAAACTGATTTCAGGGCATTTATTGCATTCTGCTTCACTAACAGCCGATGGCTTTAACAATGTTTCTGATATTGTGGCCAATGTCACCATTTTAATTGGACTTTATCTGGCCAGCAAGCCTGCTGATAAGGATCATAAATTTGGCCATTGGAAAATTGAAGACCTAGCCAGTTTAATCACTTCATTTATCATGTTTACTGTCGGTTTTCAGGTTCTGCTGGAAACGATTAACGGCATTATTCACAACAGTCGTGCCCAAATTGATCCTTATGGCGCTCTGGTTGGAATAATTTCTGCTATTGTTATGTTTATCCTCTACCTCTACAATAAACAGTTGTCGAAAAAGTTAAAATCAGGCGCCCTGATGGCTGCAGCAAAAGACAATCTCTCTGATGCCCTGACTTCTCTAGGAACATCTATTGCCATACTTGCCAGTACCTTTAATCTCTTAATCATTGATAAAATGACTGCGGTTATCATTACTCTTCTTATTTTGAAAACAGCTTATGACATCTTTATGACCAGCGCTTTTAGTCTTTCTGATGGCTTTGATGATAAGCAGCTGCAAGAATACGAAAAAGCTATTTTAGAGATTCCTAAAATTTCTGCCGTAAAATCTCAACGCGGACGGACTTATGGCAGCAATGTTTATTTAGATTTGGTTTTAGAAATGAACCCTGATTTATCTGTCTATGAAAGTCATGCTATTACAGAAAGAGTCGAAAAACTCTTACATGAGCAGTTTAATGTTTATGATATTGATATCCATGTTGAGCCAGCAGCTATCCCGGAAGATGAAGTTTTTGAAAATGTCTATCATAAACTTTATAAATATGAGAAAATCATTTTAACTAAGACTTCAGACTATGAACAGCTCCTAACAGATTCTTTTATCTTAATTGATGAGAAAGGACATGTTAATGCAAAAGCAGCATTCCTAAAAGGTCGCTCAAGTGAAGCAAAACATTTTAACTCTTTTAAGATGCTTTCCATCAGCCAAAAGACTAAACTCATTACTTACGAATTAGATAGCTACCGACATACCAGTCTTTGGCGTCGGCATGAGAGATGGCAGATTATTTACCATCAAGTCTCGCCTATTTTTTAATTACAATATAGTAAACAATTAAAAAACCTAAAATAATCAAAAACGAATGACTTTAGATAAGCCAATAAGCTTTATCTGAAATCATTCGTTTTTTAACTATTTTTAAAAAAGAGTGATTGTGCTTACCTCTTAATCGCATTTGAAGCAACATCTTGACCAAACCATTTTTGGGAAATTGCTTGGAATTTACCATTTTTGTAAAGCTTTTTGAAAGCTTGATTGACTTTCTTCTTCAAGGTTTTATCAGATTTGCGCACTCCAACTGAAAAATCTTCACTGGCATATTTTCCTTTGATAATATTATAGTTATCAAGTTCCTTTTCCTGCTTAAGGTAATAATTGGCATAAACACGATCAATTAAAAGACCATTAATACGATCATTTTTTAAGTCAATGAAGGCTTGGGTAAAGGTTTCATATTGACTGGCATCATTATCTTTAACAATATCTTTTAAAATTTTAGGATTAGCTGTGAAAGCATCATAGCCAGATGAACCTGACTGAACACCTAAAGCTTTGCCTTTCATATCAGCAAAGCTCGTAATGCCAGATGACTTCTTCGTGACAAGAACTTGGTCATTTTTCATATAAGGCTTGGTAAAGGATACCTTGCGTGCACGTTCCCTAGTTTTGGAATAGCCATTCCAAATCAAATCAATTTTACCATTTTTCAGCTCCGTTTCCTTCAAATCCCAATTGATTGGCTGCCATTTCACCTTGATACCGTATTCATTAAAGACAGCATTTGCTAAGTCAATATCAAAGCCAACATTTTTACCATTCTTGTCTTTAAATCCCATGGGAACAAAAGTATTATCAAAACCAATAGTAACAGATTTTTTCGACTCAAATTTTTTCCAATTATCTTGGGAATCAGCTCCTTTTTTACCACAGGCTGTCAAAGTTACTACTGCTAGAAAAGTAATAAGAGCTGTTACTGCTTTTTTGAATGTCATCTTAATACCTAAACTTTCTTTTTATTTTGGATTGATTTTTACAATCTCATCAGAAATATTTTGGGCAAACTGCATATCGTGTGTCACAACAATTTGTGTGATACCCAATTTTTGATTTTGTAAAATTAATTTTTCAACTTCCTGCCTTAACTCTGGATCTAAGGCACTAGTAGGTTCATCATAGCCGATAATTTTAGGATTAACCATCATGGCACGCGCCAAAGCTACCCGCTGTTTTTGACCGCCTGATAAAGAGTAAGGATAAGCGTTTTCATGTTCCTCCAATCCTAAACGTTTTAAGAGATCACGTGCTTTTTGTATCGCTTCTTCTTTCGATACATTCATAGACTTTATGGGTGATAAAATCAAATTATCTAAAACAGTCAAATGCGGAAATAATTGAAAGTCTTGAAAAACAAAACCTAATAAGTTGCGATGTCCCAAATGTTCAATAGCAATAACTTCATCATCATAGATGACTTGACCAGAGTCAATTTTTTCCAGCCCTGCAAGCATGCGCAACAAAGTTGTTTTACCACCACCAGATGGGCCAACCAAAGATAAGATTTTACCTTCAGGGATGCTTAGATTAAAATGATTAAAAATCACCTTCTGACCAAATTGCTTAGAAATGTTTTTTAGCTCTAACATGATTCACCTTACTTATAATAACTAAATTTTTTCTCAACGTATTTTGATAAAATGGTAACAACACCAATTAAAATCAAATAAATACCGCCGGCAATAAACATTGGTGCTAATGTAGCGTCACGATTGGCCGCTGTCTTACTGGCTAAAAGCAAATCACCAACACCAAGTACATAGACTAGAGAAGAATCTTTAACAAGATTGATGATTTCATTAAAGACACTCGGTAAAACAATCTTGACAACCTGAGGTAAAATAATATAGCGAACAGTCTGTATCTGACTTAATTTAAGAACCTTAGCAGCTTCATATTGCCCTTTAGGAATAGCCTCAATACCGCCGCGGAAGATTTCCGCAAAATAGGCAGCATAGTTGAGAGTAAAAGCTAAAATAGCTGCTGGCATACGATCAAAAGTGATCCCTGCACTTGGCAAAACATAATAAATAAAAATCAGTTGTAAAAGGAGCGGAGTCCCACGCATAATCCAAACATAGAGATTTAACAGCCAACGTAAAGGTCTAAAAGGTACCTGCATAAGGAAAGCTAATATAGCTCCTAAAGGAATTGAAAAGAGAATAACAATAAAAAAGACTTGTAAAGTAATCAGCGCCCCATCTAAAAGACTCGGTAAAACTTCTGATATATAAGACATACTTGCTCCTCAAAAAATAATCGTTTTTATTATATCAAATTTTCAGAAAATTTTATAGATGGAATTGAATTTTCATTCAAAGATAAGCATAAAACCAAGCAAAGATTCCTGTATCACCAAAAAAGAACAAGAATGATCCACCTTCATTAATTCCTTGTTTCTAAGATAGACAGTTCAACTTGCTCTACTCTTATAATTTTTTCACAAATTCAGACTTTAATTTCATAGCACCAAAGCTATCAATTTTACAATCAATATTGTGATCTCCTTCAACAAGGCGAATATTTTTAACACGTGTTCCTTGTTTTAAATCTTTAGGAGCCCCCTTAACTTTAAGATCCTTAATAAGAGTGACTGTATCACCATCAGCTAATTGTTTGCCATTCGCATCAATAACAACAAGTCCTTCTTCTTTCTCAACTTCTGCAGGATTCCATTCATAAGCACATTCTGGACAAACCAATAGAATACCATCTTCATAGACATACTCCGACTGACATTTAGGACAATTAGGTAAAGACATATAAACTCCTTTTATTTTGATTACCATTAACAGTTTACCTGAGTTTTTATCAGTTGGCAAGTCCTATCCTATCACAACAAAAAGCTAGCTGCTTGTACTGACTCTATGAGTTAAGTATACTGTCTAACTTATAGAAAACGCAGAACAAGAGCTAGTTCTTTTAATTATAAGAGTTTCCCTTAATCTAAAGACTCAACACTGGCAACAATTTCTTCAATCAAAGCGGCATCTGTCAATCCTGTTACTTCTTTAACAACTGCTTTTAAAGACTTTTCTTGTAGAAGCATTTTAAGTTGAACACTTTGTTCATCATTTGAATCCTTGTAATGGAAAACATAAGCCACTGTTTGCAAAAGATATTCATAAGATAAACCACGATCTTTCAGCTCACGAATGGGACGGATAAAGCGTTCATCATAACCTAACTTACGAATTGGTGTTCTGGCAACACGAGTAACATCATCTACAATATAAGGATTTTCAAAACGACTGATAATAATATCATGATAAACTTTCAGATCATTCTCTTTGAATTGCCATTTAGCCATTAAAAGCTGGCGAATTTCACCTAAAACTGCCTTTACTTGCTCTTTAACTTGTTGGTCTTTAAGTGCTTCTAGGACCGTCTTAGCACCAAAATAAGCACCTGTATAAGCTGTTGTTGCATGACCTGAATTAACAGAGAAAAGCTTTCTTTCAATGAATGGTTCCAAATTTTCTTCATAGTGAACTGAAGACAATTTTAAATCAGGATTTTTCATAGCAGCAGTTTCGACTACCCATTCTGAAAATGGCTCAACCACAACAAAGAGGGGATCTTTATGAACCTGAGCTGGAACAATACGGTCAACAGCAGCATTTGGAAAGCCAATATAATCTTTAGCAAAAGCTAAACCATCAGCGCTGAGGTATTTCTGCACTTCCTGCCAGAGAAAGGCAGAGCCACCAATCATATTTTCACAGGCAATGATATCCAGTGGCGTTTGATTCTGACTTTCACGGCGTTTTTCAATACCTTTGGCAATCAATTGGGCAATAAAAGGCAAAATGTTAGGGCCAATAGCGGTTGTAATCAACTCTGTCTCAGCCACAGCATCAATGACTGCTTGAGGATTTTTCTTGTTATTAATGCCAGCAACATTAGAAACTGTAATGTGACGTTTCCCATCTTCTGCAATTTCAATATCATAAGAATGACGTTCATTAAGAGCATTAATAATTTTATCGTTAACATCGACAAAATCAATAGCAAAGCCATTTTCAAATAAAATTTGTCCAATAAAGCCACGGCCAATATTGCCTGCTCCAAAATGTACTGCTTTTTTCATGATTAAAAACTCCTTTTAATTGACTTGACTTAAAAGTTTGACAACCTCATCTTCTGTTTGAGCATCAGCTAACTTAACAACATTATCAACATCTGCACAGAAAATCGAAATATTTTGAATGATTTGCAAATGTTCATCACCAATTCCAGCGATGCCAAATAAAACTGTCGCAACTTGCGGATCGTCTTCTGTTCCAAAATTAACACCGTCTGGCACCTGAATAACTGTGATACCTGATTTGAGGACATCCTTTTTAGCGTCGTCCGTTCCATGAGGAATGGCAATGAAATTTCCCATATAAACAGAGAGTTCTTTATCGCGCTGAATCATGGCGTCAATATAAGCTGGTTCTACGTAACCACCATCAGCTAAGAGCTGTCCACAAAAACGAATAGCAGCTTCCTTATCGGGAAAATGTTGGTTCAATTTAATTAAATCTTTTTGAAATTCCATCTTAGGTCTCCAATTTCTTTATTTTTTCTGTAAATATTTGATTCAATAATTGATAAATAATATCTTTATTACCTGTCTTGTAAATTTCTGTATAAAGATGATTTTCGATGATAGATTGACTGATGGCCGTCATTAAATCTCTCATTTCTTTTGTTTCATCTAACCGTGTCAGCATAACCAAAATTCTTGTAACTGTCTCTTTTTCGTAATTCATGGACAGAGCTGTTACAGGTCTTTTTAAATCATAAATTTTAAAACAAGACGTTATAACCTTACTTGACTGTGTATGCAAAAGAGCCAAATGAGTCTCTGGAATAGCCAAGGGACTGACAGCAAAACGTTTTAATAACTTACTGGACAGATAAGTTTTATCTGAAACTGCAGCAATAGTCTCCATAATTTTTGGAACACTTGTTTCAAAATCAGCAGGATTATCAATCTCTTGATAAGAAAATTCCTGTAAAAGTTGTTGTGTAGCCAAAAAATAATTTTGAAGATTATAACCTTGCCTATTTGTCTGCTCATCGCGAATGATGATTTTTTGATGAGCCTGTACATTCTGTAAATAAGCTTGAAGTTGCAGCATTTCTTTTGCATCAGGATAAGTAGAAACCATTTTGACTGCCTTATCCGCTAAAGGCTTGGTTGCCAAGACACAATTATAATAATCTTTATCCTTTGTTTCATACTGAGCCAATTCTTTGACAACTACCTTATCAACAAAAGGTGCAATGGTTTTAATACGTGTGATGAGAAGTTCTCTCGCTAAGGGACGCTCATCTGTTAAAAGTAAAATCTTAATAGGATAAATATCTGGACTGCGGCGCAGACTTGAAGCAAAATGTAAGGTAATTAATTCATACTCTGGTTCCTTTTGCAAATACTTCGGAAAAATATCCTGAACCAGAAGACTAACAACACGATGTAGATATTCATTGCCTTGAACAACCTCATGAGCAATCGTATTATTTGACTTGTCTTCAAAAATTTGAGGGACAGCCAAATTCAAGCGAATATGATTAAACAGAAAATGAAAGAGTGTTTTATCCTTAGCAAAATTAATTTTAGTATAAAGAGATACTTTATCAATCAAATTTGAAATATTATAGAAAAAAGCACTGTCAAATTTTTCATGAAAAAGCGGCGTTTCCTGTCTCTTAATAACCAGTTCATCTAAAATACTGGCATAATAAAGAATCTCTTGAATACTGTAAAATTGATTGGTTTTCTGTGAAAATTCAGTATAAACTTTCTGTGAAAAATCAAGAGCTGCTTTGCTAATACTGTGTCCAACTGCTTCATTGTCCCGCCAACCTGATAAGGCTAAGAGAATGATGAAAAACTCACTCATCTTAGCATCTAAATCAGGTAGATCTTCTTGTGATGATTGAAAGATTTGCTTCGCAAGTTCTAATTTTGCCTTATCTAAGACTTCAAAATGACCATATGCTCCTGCCCCAAAATCAGAAATCGAAAGGTTATTAGTTAATAAAATAGCCAATAAACGTCGTAAAGTGTTTTTATTTCCTACTAAACGGTAACCTTTTTTACGATCTAACCGTAAGTCAAAATCTGCCAAACGCTTTTCAATTTCAGCAATATCTTGAATAATGGTAACATTAGAAACATTAAATTCCTCCTGCAGCTGCTCATTTGTGATACTGCTAAAACTCATCAATAACTTATAGGTAATGAGATTCAAACGTTCATACTGTTCATAAGTATCTAGACTAATAATACTAACCAGATTAGCTAATTCTCCTACGAGAAAGTAGTTTTGATTTTCTTTGATGATGCTAATATTAATCGTGTTAAGGCTATCTGTTAAATCAGAAATTGTCCGATAAACGGTTCTCTGAGATACCTTAAGCAAATCTATCATCTGTTTAAGCGACAGCTTCCCATAATTTTGGAAAGCTGCCAATAAGTGTTTTTCTCTCTTTGTTAATAGCATAAAACTATTGTACTACTTTCTGATGCGTTTTACTTATGCATTCTGTCGACTAACTTATCATACTCTGGTGTTGTCACAAGGCTATCCACAACAAGTATTTGTGCATTAGGAGCCGCTTGCTGTGCCTGCCCTTGCTGAGCAATTGTTGTGACAAGTAGAATATTTTTAGCATTGTAGTCACTTAAATGAGCATAAGAAGCAGTTGAAACAGGGATTTTAACATTATTCTGTTTAAAGATTGAACGCAGGGTTTCTTGTCCCATCGTTGCTGAACCTTTAGCGATACCATGAGCAAAAACGACCGCATCAATTTGGTTAAGATCAATTTCTGCACTATCTGCTTGTGTTGAATGCGCTGCATTTTCACTACCACTAGCTTTGCCATTTGTTAAACTAGCAATAATATCATCATACTTAGAAGTAGCTAAGAAATTATCTACCGCTACATGAACAGCTCGTGGGGTTTTTTGTCCCGCGCGATCTGCCAGCTCTTCTTGAGTCACAATTAAAGTATTAGCTGTATCCTGCAGATTGGAAATGGCTTGGTTACTCACAGAAATATCAAGACCAGCCTTTTTCACTTTATCTCGAAGGATGGAAGCGCCCATGGCTGAACTTCCCATACCAGCATCACAAGCAAAGATAATTTGATGAATATTGTCTGTTGTAATATCTGAATGGAGGTTTGGTTCAGTGACTGCTTGACCTTTAGACTCGGCTTTTGCTGCTTGTGTCACTGCTTGTGCAGTTTCCAGAGAATCATCATCTGAATTATCAGATTTCAAGATAATGGAAGCGACTAGGAAGGAAGCCACTGCTGCTGCAAAGACACCAGCAAGAACAACTAAGTGAGGTCCCCAACCTTTAGGAGACATTCCCATGATAGCGATGATTGAACCCGGTGAAGCGGGTGCTGTCAAACCTGCACCCAGTGTTTGGAAAGTAAAGGTACCAGTCAAACCACCAGCAATAACAGCAAGGAACATAGCCGGTTTCATCATAACATATGGGAAATAGATTTCATGAATACCACCAAAGAAATGGATAATCATAGCACCCCAAGATGAAGATTTAGCAGAGCCTTTGCCAAACATAGCATAAGCAATCAGCACACCAAGACCAGGTCCAGGATTAGCTTCCAATAGGAAGAGAACAGATTTACCAACTTTAGCCACTTGCTCTGTACCTAATGGCGTAAAGATACCATGGTTAAGAGCGTTATTTAAGAAGAGAATCTTAGCTGGTTCAATAATTAAGTTTGCTAAAGGCAAAAGGTGAACTTTAACAATCGCTTCTACACCAATACCAACCCATTCTGTTAACTGAGCCACAACTGGTCCAATAACAAAGAAAGCCAAGACCATCAAAGCAAAACCAATCAAACCAAGTGAAAAGTTGTTTACCAACATTTCAAAACCAGTTCTGATTTTTGGCTGAACTTTTTCATCGAATTTCTTTAAAATCCAAGCCGATAATGGCCCCATAATCATAGCACCAATGAACATGGTTACTGTAGAACCTGCAATGGCACCAAAGGAAGCAATAGCACCGATAACACCACCACGCTGTTTGTGAATATTGTAACCACCAGTGTAACCAATTAAAAGAGGTAACACATACTTCAACATTGGTCCAACAACATTGGTATCTAAAGCTTTATTGGGTAAGTAACCTGTTGCAATAAACAGAGATGCTGCAACCCCCCATGCAATAAAGGCACCAATATTAGGCATAACCATGTTTGATAATGAAGTTCCGAGTTTTTGTACCCGAACCTTCAACGAAGATTTTCGTTCCATCAGAAATCCCCTCCTTTTTATTCTAAAACTACTGTAACATTTTTCATTTTCTAATAAAACTCAAATTTTGGCACAAAAGTTTTGTCAAAATTTGTTATCCTAAGCGGAAGAATAGGATTTGACAAAGCCTGACTAAGACTGACTTTTTTATCACTAATATTTTTCTCATGTTAAAAACTTGCATATATAACTTTTTTAACAGTTTCCTTAGGTAATAGAGACGAAAAAAAGCAGCAGCATTCCTCAAGTTTCCTTTTAAACTTCAAACTGAATGTCTCAACTTTTTCATATATTTCCTCTGATGGTCAACATTCGTTTTATCACAGCGAAAGTAGAATTTGTTCTTTTATGTGACTTTACGGTTCTTTTACTAAGCCAACACTTATCTCTTATCTCATACATTAAAATATTTTCTGTGAATACAAGATTTTAAAACAGCCCAAAAAAACCAAAGAAAAATCTACTTGATTTTTCTTTGGTTTAAGATTTAGTTCTATTCAACAGTAACAGCTTTAGCCAAATTACGTGGTTTATCAACATCAAGACCACGTTGAAGTGAGGCATAGTAAGCGATCAATTGCGTTGGAATAACCATTGAAATACTTGAAAGATAAGGATGGACTTGATTGACAACCACATCATCTTCTTCCTTATTTAAACCTTCTTCAACAACAGTTAAGACATTGGCACCTCGAGCAGCAACTTCTTGGATATTTCCGCGCGTATGAGCAGCAACAGTCTCACTAGATGAAATCAAGGCAAGAACAGGTGTACCCTCTTCAATAAGGGAAATGGTTCCATGTTTTAATTCTCCAGCAGCAAAGCCTTCACATTGAATATATGAAATTTCTTTTAATTTGAGTGATGCTTCCATAGCCACATAATAGTCATTACCACGACCAATATAAAAAGCATTACATGATGTTGCTAAAAGATTAGCAACCTTCTTTTCAATAACTTCTCGCTCCGAAAGACTAGCTTCAATAGACTGAGCGACAATGGATAATTCATGTACCAAGTCAAATTCTAGCGCTTCTTTTTTACCATTGGCTTCTCCAACTGCTTTTGAAAGGAAAGCAAGGGCAGCAATTTGCGCTGTATAAGCCTTGGTTGATGCCACAGCAATTTCAGGTCCAGCATGTAGTAACATGGTATAAGTTGCTTCACGTGACAAGGTTGATCCAGGAACATTTGTGATTGTCAAACTTGGAACTCCCATGGCATTAGCCTTAACCAAGACCTGACGACTATCAGCTGTTTCTCCAGACTGACTTAACAAGATGAACATTGGCTTTTTACTCAATAATGGCATGTTATAGCCCCATTCCGATGCAATCCCTAATTCAACAGGCGTATCGGTCAAGGTCTCAATCATTGATTTTGAGGCAAAACCGGCATTATAAGATGTTCCAGCAGCTAAAATATAGATGCGATCAGCTTCTTGAACAGATTTCACAATAGCAGGATCAACTGTTAACTTACCATTTTCATCAGCATAAGTTGAAATCAATTTACGCATAACTGTTGGCTGTTCATCAATTTCTTTAAGCATGTAGTAAGGATAGGTTCCTTTACCAATATCTGATAAATCAAGTTCTGCTGTATATGCTTGACGTTCAACAGGATTGCCATCATAATCTGATACTTGAGCCGTATCTTTTGTTAAAACAACAAGTTCTTTATCATGAATTTCCATAAATTGATTGGTTTCACGAATCATAGCCATAGCATCTGAACAAACCATATTATAGCCTTCACCTAGACCGATTAGAAGTGGTGATTTATTTTTAGCCACATAAACAATATCTGGATTTTGCGAATCAATTAAAGCAAAGGCATAAGAACCTTCAATGATATGCAAGGCCTTCTTGAAAGCTTCAAGTACAGACAAACCATCTGTCACAAATTGACCGATCAAATGAACTGCAATTTCTGTGTCTGTTTCACCTTTCAAGTTATGTCCTGCCAAATAATTTTCTTTAATTTGGAGATAATTTTCAATGACACCATTGTGAACCAAGACAAGACGACCTGTAGCCGATGCATGTGGATGAGCATTTTCCTCCGTCGCTTGCCCATGGGTTGCCCAACGTGTATGACCAATCCCTGTAGAACCAGCAACATCAATACCAATCTTAGCTCGCAAATCAGCAATTCGTCCTACTGATTTAATTAAACGTCCATTTTCAGGTTGATTAATAACATATATTCCTGCCGAATCATAACCTCTATATTCCAATTTTTCCAATCCTTGCATTAGGATATCGGTTGCATTACGATTGCCGACAACACCTACAATACCACACATAATTCTTCATTAGTAGTAAGAAAACCTTACTGCTTCCTCCTTAATTTTTTATAATTGGTATAGTCTAATAAGACATCCAAAATTCAACAAAACCAGTATATAACTTTATTTAAATAAAGTCAACAAGAAAATTGGTATAGTCTTTTTTGACATTTAAAAAAAGAGTAGCTGTACTACTCTTTCGAAACAAATCCAAATTTCTTGAGCGGCAAAATCCTAAAAGTGACAACTCCTTTAATTTGAGATTTCTTAATTAAACCAAATGTTCGGCTATCTTTCTTATTTGTCCGATTATCATTTAAAATCAAGTATTGCCCCTTGGGAATTTTTTGGTATTTTCCCTTTGTAATACTAGAAATTGAAAAATCAGAAGTAAAAAGATTTTCTCCATTTTTTGTATGATATTTATTTTTTAAATCATTAATATAAGATTGGTCTTCAGCCTTATGATTAAGGTAAAAAATATCATCCATATAAGTAACACTATCTTTTGGTTTACCAATAATACGGCCAATACGATCCTTACCAGCAACCTTATAGACAACAAAATCCTTATAATTAGGCTTTTCATTCTTTGTGATCGTAACGAGATCTCCCGATTTCAAAAAGTTATTAGCATCTGCTTGCCTTACCCGATAGTTTGAAAAGACAAACACTCTTAATAAAAGCAAAGCAAGAACTGCTAGCAGAACCAGAAGAATATTTCTGATAAAGTCACGTTTAACCATTCATTTCTCCTTAATTTATTGGTCTTATTATAGCATTTTTTAAAGAAGAAAAAAAGCAAGACTTATCATAAGTATTCCTTAATTTTCACCAAAAAAGAAGGAAATAACAGCTACCACAATTACTGCTCCCAGAATAGACGGAAGAAGAGCCATACCAGCTAAACTAGGTCCCCAACTGCCAAACAAAGCTTGACCTGCCCAAGAACCAACTAATCCTGCAAAAATATTAGCAATGCAACCCATTGCTTTTCCTCTATTCGTAATAGCACCTGCAATTGCTCCAATAAGTGCTCCTACTATTAGTGACCAAAGTAATCCCATAATTTCTTACCTTTCTTTATAAGATTATATCTAGTCTAACAATAAAACGAAGAAATGCCAAGAAAAAGGTGGTAGAAACTAAAAATGGTCATTATAACTATAGGTTTTTGGGTTTGTCTTTAATACTAAAGTAGAATAAAGTAAGCTCAGAACGCAACAAAAGTTTAGCAAAATACGACTAAAAATATATCAATCAATACGATAAGAAAAACTTCCATATCTCAATCATATTAAAAATAAAAAGTGTAAAAGATTGAAAGTCTTTCACACTTAAACTTAAATTCATTTTATTGAACGGTACGAACACGCATAGTATTGGTACCACCAGATCCAACCGGTACACCAGCAACAATAACGATGTTGTCACCAGACTCTACCAAACCTGATTTAAGAGCTGCTTTTTCTGCAATTTCAAACATATCATCAGTAGATGCAGGTTTTTCTGTTAAGATTGGAATAACTCCCCAGTTAATCATCAATGATTTTTGGACTTTTTCATCAAATGTTAAAGCTAAGATATCTGCATCCGGACGGTATTTTGAAATTAAACGAGCTGTGTTACCAGATTCTGTAATTGTAACAACCAATTTAATATCCATTGATTTAGTCGCATCTTTAACAGCTGAAGCGACAACCTCAGTCTTGTTGGTACGTGGCAAATTATCTGAATTCAAACGACCATATTCATTAAGAAGTGTTTGAGCATTCTTATCAATTGTTGCCATGGTACGAACAGCTTCAACTGGATACTTACCATTAGCTGATTCACCAGAAAGCATTGTTGCATCAGTACCATCAATGACAGCATTAAAGACATCAGAGACTTCGGAACGTGTTGCACGTGGTTTGTCAGTCATTGTTTCAAGCATATTTGTTGCTGTGATAGCTGACTTCCCTGCTGCATTAACTTTCGTGATAATCATTTTTTGATATACTGGAACCATTTCAAACGGCACTTCAATACCCATGTCACCGCGAGCAATCATGATACCGTCAGCTGCATCAATGATTTCATCAATGTTATCAATACCTTGTTGATTTTCAATTTTAGCAAAAAGTTTTACGTGTTCGTTACCTGTTTCTTTACAAATTTGACGAACTTCATTAACATCCTTAGCAGTACGAACAAAAGAAATAGCAATAAAGTTAAGACCTTGTTCCAAACCAAAGCGAATATCTGCATTATCACGCTCAGCAAGTGCTGGGAAAGGAATTTTAGTATTAGGAATATTGACACCTTTTTGTTTAGCAATAATACCATCATTTTCAACGGTTACTTCAAACTCGCGAGTCGTAATATCTTTAGCGGTTACTGTAAGGCCAAGTTTCCCATCATCAATAAGAATAGTCTGACCGACAGCAACATCATCATAAATATCAAGACCGCCTGCAACATTTAAAGCAATGACATCCTTAGTTGATTCAATGCCTTGTTTAGTTGCTATACGAAGTTTATCACCAGTCTTATATTCATATTCTTTGACACCATCTGCAAACAATTCTGTACGCATTTCAGGTCCTTTAGTATCAAGAAGAAATCCAACCTTTTGACGTGCCAATTCTTCTGCGCGACGTACAGTCGCCATACGTTCACCTTGCTCAGCATGGTCACCATGTGAAAAGTTAAAACGAAAAACATTGGCTCCTTCTGTAATCAATTCAGCAATTTTTGCTGCTGAAGCTTCAACATCAAGCTTTTCACCCCAATAGCCATCTTCACCAAATTTTTTACCACCACGGATTTCTACCGCTGGACCTAAAGTTGCAACAATTTTTACGCGTTTATTCATTTTTATGAAACTCCCTTATTTAAATCAACAATTGACTGTTAAAAACTTATAATCTAACCGACCTTAATCATGCTTAGTTGGACAAATCACGATTCAAAGCAGCAAAATCAAGACGTGCTTTATGCGGATTATTTACAACGATCTCGCCTTGTTCTGTTAAACTAAAGAGTGCACCGTCTTCCGCAGATCCAAGAATTGGATGCTCAACCAACTCCTCATTTTGAATACCAATGGCAAGACCGCCTTTTCCTTCCCTGAGCAATTCAACGGCATGGGCTCCCATCCATGAAGCAATCACACGATCACGAGGAGTTGGTGCACCACCGCGCAGGATATGCCCAAGGTTGGTAACACGAAGATCACTATTATCTCCTGCTTCCTTCATCTGAGCAGCAAACTCTTCACCATGCATAACGCCTTCGGCAAGAACAATGAGATGGTGGTTTTTAGACTTACTAAGATAGCCATTTTTTACATTGGCGACAACCTCTTTAATATCATAGGGCTCTTCAGGAATAATAATTTGGTCAGCACCGGCAGCAATACCAGACCAAAGAGCAATATCTCCTGCATTACGTCCCATAACCTCAACAACAAAAGTTCTGCCGTGACTAAATGAGGTATCACGAATTTTATCAAGTGCATCCGTAGCAGTGTTTACTGCAGTATCAAAACCAATTGTATAATCAGTTCCTACGATATCGTTATCAATTGTACCCGGAAGACCGACAGCAGGAAAACCATGCTCAGTCAAGCGCATCGCACCATGATAAGAACCATCGCCGCCTATAACAACGACTCCTTCAATGCCATGCTTTTTGAGTTGCTCGATACCCTTTAATTGCCCCTCAAGCTTTGCAAATTCAGGGTAACGTGCGGACTGGAGAAATGTCCCTCCACGAGAAAGGATGTTTGATACACCTTTAGCGTCAAGCGGGAAGATATCTCCTTCAACCATACCAGCATAACCACGATTGATTCCGCAAACTTCTATTCCTTCAGAAATTGCTTTACGAACGACTGCACGAACGGCAGCATTCATACCAGGAGCGTCTCCACCACTGGTCAAAACAGCAATACGTTTCATTTTGCTTGATACTCCTTTATTTAAATTAACGTTAATATTATAGCACAACCTAGGTAAAATGTTTAGTTTCTGAACATACTTTTTATTGAAAAAGCGTTTTCAGAGCATAATAAGCCAACTTTTCCTGCAATTCTGGATCCTTAGCGACAAAATAGCGGCTGCTTTGGAAAGTTTCTTTAGTATTTGAGTAATGTAAAACTACTGGAATATTTCCAGGGTAAGCTGCTAAAATTTCTGATATCTCTCTATCACAATCATGATTTTGTAACTTAATCCAGCATTTTTCTGTTGAGGCAGAGTCTAATTGATGTAAAATCATTTGCAATTGATTATCACGCTCCTGTATTTTCCCAGTAAAATAATAAATCGTTTTTTCTGTTAAGAAATTTTTGTACTTTTGATAAGTCTCTGGAAAAAGAGTGATATTCAATTTCTTCTTAGTATCTGTCACACTTAGAAAAGCCATTTGCTCGCCTCTGGATCTCGTTCGAATAATTCTAATGGACTCAATTTGAGCTAATATGGTAGCTTCATTTCCTTCAACGAGGTCAGTCAGAGCAATTAAATGTCTGCTGGAGTGCTTTGCAATTTCTATTAGAGGATGCGGACTAACTCCTGCACCAATGATATCTTGTTCCAGCTGATATTTTTCAGCATTGGTATAATCTTGCGCTTCTATCCAATTATAGGAAGAATCAGCAAACAAACTCCCTAATTCATTGACAAAAGTAAAAAGGTGTTCTAGATTGACAACGATTTTCTGGCGGTTTTTATCAAACTGATCAAAAAGGCCTACTTGAATTAAAGGAGTGATAATCTCAGTTTTCTGATACTTTTCGGGTATTCTGATTAAAAAATCTTCAATACTGGAAAAAGGACGGTTTCCAATAATCCAATAGGCAAAATCACGATTTAAACCCTTGATGTTTTTTAAACCCAAGTAAATCTGACCATGACTAATTTTATCAGAATAAGGAATCGTATTAATGGACAAAGGTCCTAATTTAAAATGAGTCTCTAAAGCATTGCTGAGATAATCACCGCTAGAGTAATTTAACATGACATCAAAGAACACCGCTGGATAGTGTACTTTGAAATAAGCCATTTGGAATGCTAAAGCTGAGTATGCGTAAGCATGACTGCGATTAAAGCCATAACCAGCAAACTTAGCCATTCTTGCAAACAAGTCTTGGGCAACTTTTAGATCTCGTCCTAACTGATCAGCACCCTGCAAAAAATCTTTTTCCATTTTTTGCATTTCAACAGTATTTTTTTTTGACATAGCACGGCGTAATAAATCAGCTTTCCCTAATGTAAAACCAGCAAAAATCTGAGCAATTTGCATCACTTGTTCCTGATAAAGCATAATACCATAAGTCGATTTTAAAATAGAAGCAATTGATGAATCAATCAAATCCACTTCTTCTTGCCCATATTTTCGGCGAATAAAATTTTCAGTATAATCACTAGCACCGGGACGATTGAGACTGGTAGTTGCAACAACTTCCTCAAAACGAGAAGGTTTAATTCTTTTCAAAAGATTGATAGCTCCGGCTGCTTCAAACTGAAAAATGCCTTTGGTATCTCCAGCGGCAAAAAGTGCTAAGGTCTCTTTATCTTCTAAATCAATAGCTCTGATATCTATGGCATGACCATAATCTTGTGCTACTTTTTCCTGCATTTTTTGAATAAAAGTAAGATTACGCAGTCCGAGAAAGTCCATTTTTAAAAGACCATTAGCTTCAACAGCTGGAGCATCATATTGCGTGATCATCATTTCTTCACCTGTTTTGAGAGGAATGTGATCTGTTAAATTATCATCACTCATCACAATTCCAGCCGCATGAATGGAAGTTTGACGAGGATTTCCTTCAATCTTTTTCGCAATTTCGAACGCACGCTGATATTCGATTTTACTATTAATGAGTTGACGAAAAGCAATCTTTTTGTCATAAACACTTGTCAAATTATCGCGGAAACTAATTTTTTTAGTGATTTGACTGAGTTCATATTCAGTCGCTCCAAAACGCTTAAAAACATCACGAATTGCCTGTCTGGCACCAAAGGTCGAAAAGGTCACAATTTGTGCTGAATGTGTTGAACCATAACGATCACGGACATAATTTAAAAACTGACTCCGATAAATATCAGGAAGATCAATATCAATATCTGGCATGCTGTAGCGTTCCTCATTAAGAAAACGCTCAAAAAGTAAATCATTCTTAACAGGATCAATACCTGTAATATCAAGGGCATAAGCCACAAGACTCCCTGCTGCAGAACCACGTCCCATTCCCATATAATAATGCTGGGAACGGCCAAAGCGCAGCAAGTCCCAGACAATCAAAAAATAATTATCAAAGCCCATTTGATGAATGACAGCCAATTCATCAGATAATCGCTTTTGATAGTCATCACTCAAAAGTTTCTTTTCTACAAGTCCCTTTTGCGCTAATTCTTTTAATTCCACAACAGCAGGTTTATCTCGACTAAAACGAGGCAATTTCAAATCAGTATCAAACTGATAAGAAACATTGGCGACCAACTTTTCTAAATTTAACAAGCTCTGTGGAAAACGTTCCTCAAAAATTTGTTCCATCTCTTCCTGAGAAAACAGATACTGATCTTTAGAAACAGGAGGCACCTCCTTTAAAGGAAGATTATCTCTAATAGCATGTAATATTTGTAAGGTCTCTGTATCATCATTATCATAATAACGTACTGTATGTAAAGGTAAAATGTCCCTTTTAAAATCCAGCTGAGGAGTATCTTTTCTGACGCCAATATAAAAAGAAAAGGGAAAATCCATTTGATCAATTCCTTCAAAATAAGGAACAATTATAGCAAGACCATCCATAAATTCTTCAATATCAGAGAAAAGCTGTTGACCTGTCATCTTGGCTGTCGAAATTTTTAAGAGATTGTGGTAGCCAATTGTATTTTGAGCAATAAAACATACGGTCGTCAAATCATTAGATAAAAATAAATCCAGTTCAAGACCAAGAATAGGGACTAGTTTTTCTTTTTGAGCTTCTTTTATAAAATGAAAAGCTCCGTAGAGATTATCTCTATCCATAATACCAATATGCGAATAGCCCATCTCCTTAGCTTTCTTAATATAAGATTTTAAGTCAATCAGGCTATCCATAAAACTATAAACGGTTTTAGTATCTAATTGTGCAAACACTTCTGTCTCCTTAAGATCTACTTACTTTTATTATACTACAAATCCTTAAAATCCTCTTACTCTTTCATTTAATTCTACTAAATCTCATCAGTCTAAATTTACCACTTGACAATATTTTACTATAATTGTATTATATATATAACACAATTATACACTGCACTTTAGAAAGGAGAAAAAATGGCTTGGAAATTTAATGAGAAATCCCCTATTTATCTTCAAATTGCCAATCATATCAAAATGCAAATTATCAGTCAAGAAATCAAACCCGGCCAACAACTAGCTACAGTTAGAGATTTAGCAGAAGAAGCTGGCGTAAATCCTAATACTATGCAACGTGCTTTTACATCACTTGAACAAGAAGGGATGGTCTTTTCAGTTAGAACATCGGGACGTTTCGTGACAAAGGACCAGCAGTTAATTGAAGAAGAAAGACATAAGTTAGCCCAAACAGAACTTGAAGACTTTATCAACAAGATGACAACAATTGGCTTTAGCAAAGATCGTTTAACTACTATACTGGACCAATATATTAAAGGAGAGACGAAATGACAGAACAACTGCCCTTATTACAATTACATCATATTACTAAGAAGTTTGGAAACAAGCTAGCTCTTGATGATATTTCTTTAAAATTACCAAAAGGTAAAATAATTGGACTGTTGGGACCAAATGGAAGCGGTAAGACGACACTGATTAAATTAGCTAATGGACTGTTACAACCTACTGCAGGTGAAATTGTGATTAACGGACTCAGACCTTGTCCTGAAACAAAATCGCTCATTTCCTATCTTCCCGATACCAGCTATTTAAGTGATAAAATGAAGGTCCATGACATTTTAAAACTATTTGAAGATTTCTATGTTGATTTTGATAGGCAAAAAGCCGAACAATTACTGGAAGATTTAGCCATTGCTCAAAGCGAAAAATTAAAAAATCTTTCTAAAGGAAACAAGGAAAAGGTTCAGCTTATTCTGGTTATGAGTCGCAAAGCAAAACTTTACATTTTGGATGAACCCATTGGTGGTGTTGATCCAGCTGCACGTGATTATATTTTAAAAACAATTATTAATAACTACTCAGAAGATGCATCTGTTCTTATTTCAACTCATTTAATTTCGGATATTGAGCAGGTTTTAGATGAAGTTATTTTTATCAACCAAGGAAAGATTGTTTTACAAGAAAATGTAGATGATTTGCGTGAACAATACGCACAATCAATCGATCACATTTTTAGAGAGAAATTTAGAGCCTAGGAGGAGAAAATGTTTGGAAAGTTATTAAAATATGAATTTAAATCAGTTGGAATTTGGTTTTTCGGTCTATATGGACTAGCTGCCCTCATTTCTTTAGCTGCCGGTATTTGGATCAGAGCTAATCTTAAAGCCTCTAAGTTATCTAATTCTAGCTACAGTACTAATTTTTATTCAAGATCACAAGGAATTCTAGCTTTTATTTTATTTTCCTTATTGTTAGCTATTTTTATTGCTATTTTTATCGCAACACTGCTAATTATTATTCGCCGATTTTACAATAATATTTTTGGAAGAGAAGGCTACCTTACGTTAACCCTGCCAGTTTCCACACATAAGACTCTCTTAACTAAACTGTTTGTTGCTTTTATTTGCACGATTTGTAGTGGTTTGATTTTCATCCTTAGTTTTTTCTTATTAATCCTTCCATCGCTTACTATAGGGCCTTTTTTAACTTATTTCACAGAAACTTTGTCACAAGCTGTTAACATTCTAACCAAGCCTGAAGTTATATTAGCTATTCTTTCTTTTTTGTTAGGGATAACTACCAGTATCTTAGAAATTTACTTCGCTATCGCATTAGGACAACTGTTTCAAGATTACCGCGGTCTACTAGCTTTCGGTTTTTATTTCCTTATTAGCTTTGTTCGCAGCACTTTAAATATTCTTATTGGAACTGGCAATAACGGTTTTATTAGTTTAATGAGTACGAATAACAGTTTTCTAGACTGTTACCATCTCACCTTAAATATTATTTTTCTAATTGTCTATGGTCTCGTTTTCTATTTTGGCACACATTATATTATCAAAAATAAACTGAATATCCAATAATAAAAATACCAGAGGATAATATCAAAAAGTTTTTATGCTCTAGTATTCCTTATTATTCCAAATCTTTTTGTGTTTTATTTTTTAGAAGACCATTTTCAAAATAGAGTTCAATAGTTGCCGAAGATGACTTTGTTTTTATGCCACTAGACCAGACAGTCTGCATTTCTTCTTTGTCTGATGACATTGACTGGGACAGCACATCCGGTTCACCCAATTTTTCAACAACCTTTTTATAAGATTCACCGATTTTCAGTTCATTATAATCTTCTTTGCCAATTTTAGCCTCTCTACTGAAAGAAAAATTGGAAATTGAACGTGCCACAGTACTATTCTTATACAATTGGGCATTAATAACAGCACCATCTTTCACCCAGGTATAGCTATCTAAAGTGATGTTTCCTGCATTTCTTTGCTCACTTTTATTTGGGTCACCAAACCATTGTTTCAACTGTTCAATACTTGTTCCACCAGAAAAATGATTCTGATCAGTTGTCACTTTGATTTTATTGAAACTTAAACGAAAATCTAAGTTTTCTGTTTTTGTTAATGCGGCCTCATTAGAAGGCTTGGTCCCTCCCTTTTTGTCTTCTTTAGATTGACAGCCTAGCATTAGAAAACAGAAAGTCACTGTTAAAAACACTAAAAGCCAATTCTTTGTTCTTTTCATACTCATCTTCCTTTAAACATAAACTTTAAATAAAAAAACGCTTATGCGTTTAATGGAGCCGGTGGGAGTCGAACCCACGTCCAAACATCTGCTAACCCATTTGTCTACAACTATAGGTTATGTGTTTATTTAACACCGTTACAATACATAACTCAAACTCTAACGATGCGAGTCAGTAGAACTCTTTTAGAACAGCCTGACTCAGTTCTAACGTAGCTTGTTAACAATAAGACCAATCAACAAACACAAGCAATTTGTTATTGATCACACAGGCTGGTTTTTAGGCAGCTACTGCGTAAGAATTTGTATTTTTTGCAGTTATATTTAACTGGCGTTTTACATCCGCTAGATGAGTCGCAAAATAGGTCTCATAATGCCTGTCGAATCCGTAACGACCCCAGTACATATTGTGTGAAAATAGTATAGCAAAATAAAGGAAAAATAGCAAAAAATATTTTAGATATGGTATCATAATACTATGAAAGTGAAATTAAGCAAACGTTATATTTTAATGCAAAAAATCATTCAGGCTTTAGGAATTTTAGCCTTAATTGCTTCAGTCATTTTAGTTATCTGGTTTTATAAATTAGGCATTTTAAATGACAGCAACGCTTTGAAGGATCTTGTACACCATCACAAAGTTTTAGGTCCTTTAATCTTTATTCTCGTTCAGATTTTCCAAATTGTTTTCCCTGTTATCCCAGGCGGCGTCACTACTGTTGCTGGTTTTCTTATTTTTGGTACTTGGCTTGGTTTCATTTTAAATTACATCGGTATTATTATTGGGAGTGTCTTACTCTTCCTTCTGGTAAAGTGGTTAGGTCGTAAGTTTATTTTGCTTTTTATGAAAGAAGATACTTTTTACAAATACGAAGCCAAACTGGAAAGTGATACTTATGAAAAACTATTCATTTTTTGTATGCTTTCTCCTGTGTCGCCTGCTGATATTATGGTAATGATTACTGGTTTAACAAACATGAGTCTTAAGCGCTTCACTGCTATTATGGTCATCACCAAACCATTGTCTATTATTTGTTATAGTTATTTTTGGATATACGGTAGTAAGTTACTAGAATTTTTATTTCATAAGTAAAAGCACCGCTTTCATCTTTACCTAATCCACCTTGAGGGAATCGAACCCCCATCTCAAGAACCGGAATCTTACGTGATATCCATTACACTAAAGGTGGGTAACACAATAATTATACCATAGTTTCATTAATTTAGCTGTAAATGTATGAAAATTTCCTTGAAATATAAAAACCCTTCTAAATCTTTTTTAAGATTTAGAAGGGAATAAAATTCAATTTCTACCCATTGATTATAGATTATAATTCAATATCACCAAACAAGTCAGCCATTGAGAATCCAGTTTGAGTTTCTGGAAGTTCGTAGTCACGTTTATCTTGACGTTTTTGACGACGAGGACGAGATTGACGTTTTTCTCCATTGCTTTCGTCCTGAGCTGGACGTTCTTCAAGCGCTTTGATGGAAAGTGAGACACGTTCATCAGCAGTATTAACATCAAGAACTTTGACAGTAACATCTTGACCGACTGAAAGAACATCCTTTGGATTTTCGACACGTTTGTGTGAAATTTGTGAAATATGAACCAAACCATCAATACCTGGAAGAACTTCAACAAAAGCGCCAAAGTCTGTCAAGCGTTTTACTTTGCCTTCGATAACATCACCAGCGGCAAGTTTTTGTTCAACACCATCCCATGGTCCAGGAGTTGTTGCTTTAAGAGACAGTGAAACTCGGCCTGCTTCTTCATCAATAGCAAGCACCTTCACTTGAATTTCTTCACCAACAGTGACGACTGATTTTGGTGAAACATTACGTTCATGCGATAATTCAGTAATATGAACAAGTCCGTCAACACCACCAAGGTCAATAAAAGCACCAAAACTTGTCAAACGAGCAACAGTACCAGTCACGATATCACCGACAGCAAGTCTTGAGAAGACTTCCTCACGCGCCTTTGCAGCTGCAGCTTCAACTACATCACGACGAGAAAGGATAAAGCGATTTTCTGAAGGATCAATTTCTTTGATTTTTGCTTCGAATTGCTGACCAACAAATTTTTCAGTATTGCGAACAAAACGGGTATCAATCATTGAAGCTGGAATAAAACCACGAAGTCCTTCAAATTCAACAGAAAGTCCACCCTTAACAGCACGTGTGCCTTTAACAGTCACAACGTCACCTTCACGACCAACAAGTTTGTCCCAAGCCTTGCGAGCTTCTAGGCGTTTTTTAGAGACAAGGAAAGTTACTGTATCAGTATCTTTACCAACAACTTGGCGAAGAACAAGCACCTCGACTTTATCACCAGCTTTGACAAAGTCATTAATGTCAGCATTACGATCATTGGTCAATTCGCGAAGTGTCAATACAGCTTCAACACCTGTCCCGTCAATAACAAGGTTTGCTTGTTCTCCATCTACAGTTAAGACTTCTGCAGTCACAACGTCGCCTGGATTTACTTCACTAACACTGTTTAGCAAATCTTCAAATTCATTCATTCTAAAAAAACCTCCGACAAGAAATAAACCCTCTTTATCTCTTGATAACAATATATTTCACAAGGTATCCCGCAAGGACAAACAACTAGACGCATATCTCTGACGGTCTTAGACTTGGTCTAATACCTCTGACTGGGGTAGCTGGATTCGAACCAACGCATGAGGGAGTCAAAGTCCCTTGCCTTACCGCTTGGCTATACCCCAAAATAGGCGAATGATGGGAATCGAACCCACGAATGCCAGAGCCACAATCTGGTGTGTTAACCACTTCACCACATTCGCCATAAACACGGGCAGTAGGAATTGAACCCACACTGAAGGTTTTGGAGACCTTAGTTCTACCTTTAAACTATGCCCGTAAGGTATGGAAGGGGAGGGATTCGAACCCCCGAACCCGAAGGAGCGGATTTACAGTCCGCCGCGTTTAGCCTCTTCGCTACCCTTCCAGTGACAACAAAAACTAGTTTATCATAATCTCCTGCTAAAATCAAGCGTTTTTCTATTTTTAGTGATTCAAATTATAGGTTTGAATGATAGCTTCAACAGCAGTTTCTAAATTTTTATGGAAATCAACAACTGCAGCATTTTTGATAACAGCAAACTTGTCATCAATCTCAGCAATCTCACCTACAAGTTTGTTTCCAATTGTTAATTGATAACCGACCATTTTTGTCCCATTTGCCTCAACTTGCTTGTTACTTATTTGAATTTCAATCTTCTTATCTTTTTTACGCATAACTTACCTCTCAAGTATTTTACACAAAAAAATAAAAGCTTGCAAGAGCAAGCTCGCTAATTATTTAGTCATCAACTTTATATATCCAGCCCTCTGGTGCTTTAACATCGCCGAATTGGATACCTGTTAACTCATCATACAATTTATGCGTTACTGGACCAACTTCCGTTTCACTGTAAAAGACATGGAAATCATCACCGTGCTGTACACCTCCGATTGGTGAGATAACAGCTGCTGTACCGCAGGCTCCTGCTTCAACAAATTTATCTAATTCATCTACGCAGACATCGCCTTCAATGGCTTTCATGCCGAAACGATGTTCAGCTAAATAAAGCAGAGAATATTTGGTAACAGAAGGAAGAATGGACGGACTAAGAGGTGTAATAAACTCATTATCTTTAGTGATACCAAAGAAGTTAGCTGAACCGACTTCTTCAATCTTGGTATGCGTTGCTGGATCAAGATAAATAACATCTGAAAACTGGCGTTCATGAGCAACCTTACCTGGCAAAAGACTCGCCGCGTAGTTCCCGCCAACTTTGGCAGCTCCTGTGCCATGTGGCGCAGCGCGGTCATAATCATCTTGAATAAGAAAATTCGTCGGAGCCAAACCACCTTTAAAGTAGTTACCTACCGGCATAGCAAAGATGGTAAAGATATATTCATCAGCTGGATGAACACCGATCACATCGCCGACACCAATCAAAAGTGGGCGAAGATAAAGCGTTGCCCCTGTACCATATGGTGGAACATACTCTTCATTGGCACGAACGACTTGTTTGGCAGCATCAATGAATTTGTCAGTTGGCACTTGCGGCATCAAGAGACGATCAGCTGTACGTTGTAAGCGCTCAGCATTCATATTAGGACGGAAAAGCTGAACAGAGCCATCTTTTGTGCGGTAGGCTTTCAAACCTTCAAAAGCTTCTTGCCCATAATGAAGAGCTGGTGAGCTTTCAGAAATGTGGAGAGTCGCATCTTCTGTCAGTTTACCGTCATCCCATTTCCCATCTTTGTAGTAAGAAATATAGCGAAATGGAAGTTTGTGATATTCAAATCCTAAATTTTTCCAATCTAAATCTACTGTCATTTTAATACCTCTTTCCTCGTTTTTTTCTATTGTACGCTTTTTGCTAGAATTTTCAAGTATTTTTTCATAAAATTCTGAAAATTTCTTTAAAAGATAAAATGGAGCAGAATAAAAAGTCGTACAACTATGTAAGTATGACTTTCTATCCTATGTTTTTCTCCATCTTTCAATCTGTTTTCTTAAAAAATAACAAACCTTATCTATTGTTTAATGACTCCTGTCTTTTTGTAAGAAATGTTATCTTAAATTTTGATTTTTGCTGCATAGACTCCTTGATCAGAGATAGTATCTGAGATAAAGGAACCGTTGCTAGTCCGTTCTGATAGCGAGAGTTCAGCCAGATTAACTTCGTATTTTTCTAAACTTTGCGATTGAATTTCTAGAATTTCTTCTTGTCCTTGTTCACCTACAGTGGTAAATAGGTCAATCTCCCCTGCTGCTTCGGAGAAGACTGGTCCTGCCGCAAAGACACGATGAGGTTTACTCTTAAGCTCACGAAGTACTTGAAGCCCACGTTTAGCACGGCTAGTCACTGGGATAAGATTGGTTGTCATCCGTTTGAGACTGCCTCTTTGTGTCAAAATATAAATACTATCCGTATTGGCAATAAAGGCAGCCGCCAAAGAATCCCCCTCTTTGAGGTTAATAGCCTTAACCCCTGCTGCTTTAGGACCGACAATAGGTACTTCTTCAATATTGAAACGAAGCGCATAGCCTCTAGCAGTAATTAGCATCACATCATCTAATTTAATTGGTGAAATTCTGATAACTTGATCGTCATCACCTTTTAATTTAGCATATTTGACTGCTTTAGACTTATAACTCCGCCAAGGTGTCAAATCGCGACGTTCAAACCGTTTAATTTGCCCCAGACGAGTTGCAGCATAATAGGTACCTTCTTCAAAATGATCCACTAAATCAACATAAAGAATTTCTTCATCCGTTGCAAAATTGGTAATGTTTTGGCTGAGGTGCTCACCGATTTCCTTCCAGCGAATATCAGCTAATTCATGAATCGGCCGATAAATAACATTGCCTAAATTAGTAAAAATCAGCAGTTCTTGTGTGGTCTTAGCATTCTGAATGAAGATGACATCATCATCATCACGCTTACCGAGTTCTTCAACTGTTGAAGCATTGAAAGAACGTGGACTTGTTCGTTTAATATAACCGCCGCGTGTGACACTGACATAGGTTTCTTCTTCCACAATCAGACTGGCTGTGTCAATTTCAATGGTTTGTGTCTCAGCCTGTAATTCACTCAAACGTGGATTGCCAAATTTCTTTTTGACTTCACGCAGTTCACGCTTCATAACATTATACATGGTGCGCTCATCACCAATAATAGCGTTGAGAGTTGTAATACGTTCACGCAATTCAGCTTCTTCATTTTCCAAAGTAACAATATCGGTATTGGTCAAACGATACAGTTGCAAGGTGACAATAGCCTCTGCCTGTTCTTCTGAAAAGTCATAGCTAACCTTAAGATTTTCCTTGGCATCAGCTTTATTTTCCGAAGCCCGAATAAGTGCAATGACCTCGTCCAGAATGGAAATAACACGAATAAGCCCTTCAACAATATGGAGACGTTTTTCGGCTTTTTCCTTGTCAAATTTAGAACGTGCAACAATAATGTCTTTACGATGGGCGATATAGCTCGTTAACATTGGAATAATGCCAACTTGCCGCGGCGTATAATTATCGATAGCCACCATATTAAAATTATAGTTGATTTGCAAATCGGTGTATTTAAAAAGATAATTTAGAATCGTTTGCTCATCAGCATCTTTCTTGAGCTCGATAGCAATGCGCAGGCCCTCACGGTCAGATTCGTCACGAACTTCGGCAATTCCATGAACCTTATTGTTAAGACGAACATCATCAATTTTCTTAACTAAAGCTGCTTTATTGACTTCATAAGGAATCTCTGTCGCTACAATCTGCTTCTTCCCACCCTTAAGATTTTCAATTTCAGTGCGAGAGCGAACAACAACGCGTCCTTTACCTGTTTCGTAAGCTTTGCGAATTTCATCTTTACCTTGAATAATGGCTCCTGTTGGAAAATCGGGTCCGGGTAGAAATTCCATGAGTTTATCGAGCTTAGCTGATGGGTGATCAATAAGATAGACAACTGTATCAATTACTTCTGCTAAATTGTGCGGTGGAATATCGGTCGCATAACCCGCAGAAATTCCTGTTGCACCATTGACCAAGAGATTAGGAAAGGCCGCTGGCAAAACAGTTGGTTCTTTTTCGGTATCATCAAAGTTCCAAGCCCAAGCTACCGTATTCTTGTCAATATCTTGGAGCAAATAATCTGCAATCTCTGATAGGCGCGCTTCTGTATAACGCATGGCTGCTGGCGGATCACCGTCCATAGAACCGTTGTTCCCGTGCATTTCAATCAGGGTTTCGCGGTTCTTCCAATCCTGACTCATACGAACCATGGCATCATAAATTGAAGAATCCCCATGCGGGTGGAAATTCCCCATAACATTACCGACAGACTTAGCTGATTTACGGTAACCTTTATCATATGTATTGCCATCTTTATTCATAGAATAAAGAATACGGCGCTGTACGGGCTTGAGACCATCGCGAATATCTGGCAAAGCCCGTTCTTGAATGATGTATTTGGAGTAACGACCGAAACGCTCTCCCATGATGTCCTCAAGGGACATGATTTGAATGTTAGACATAATTAAGATACAAAGGGACGTTTCGCTTGCGAAAAATGTCGTAGAAAAATAGGAAAACTAACGACGACGCTTGCGTCTAGGTAGTTTTATCTTTTTTCCTAGACATTTAGTCCCGTGTTCAGTTTTAAAGAATCAACTGAACTTTCCTTTCTTATTTTTTTTCTAAATTTTGTAAGACTTTCCTAAGTGATGGAGGCACCAGAGAACATCTACACCACTCCATGACTCATTCTAATGTCTAAAATTTTTTGAATTCCCTCAAGTGACTAAATAACTTTTTATTATAGCGGAGACTTCCCAACTTGCTATTCCATATTTCCATAGATAAGTAGAGTTTCTAAACATTGTCTCTTCCTACCTATCTCACTTTTAACTATCTTTTTGAAAGATTCGATAATCCCAAACGCTTTAGATTTTCACTCGTGCAAATTTTCTAGCGGCTTTATACCTATCAAAAATTAATTCTTTATTTAAAGAGGCAATCAAATCCTTGTCATATTTGAATGAACTCTCTAAGTTGTTTTTATTAACTAATAAAAATTGGTAAAAATCTCCAAAAAAACCACCTCGCTCTTGGACATAAACAGGCACTCTAATAATAAGATTATAGGTATTCTTATCTTCAAAGGATTTCTTACCACTTTTTAATTTTATTTTATACTCTAATTGACATGTTCTATCAACTAAAATTGTAAAATCAACTTCATTTGCGCCAGCTGAAACTTTTTGAACACAGTCAGCTGATTGCTTTTTAGTATCATTAGTCAAATCAAGCAGTGGAACATCTTCAATGGGGGCTCCAGCAAAGCCTCTAGGATGATTAACAAACTTTTTATTCTCTCTGTCATAATGAAGCCATAACAATAAGCTTTCAAGCTCTTTACTTTCTCCATCTACTATAACGATTTTTAACTCTTGAAGTTTATCATATGTTTCAAAGAGGTCATAAAACTGAACAAAAGAATCAATAATTAAGCTTTGGACATCCCCTGATTTTATTATAGTCTTTTCCAATTGAAGATTTTTAATCAAATGTCCTTCTTGAAATATACTTTCATAAGCATAATAATTTATACTATCTCCATTGATAAGTGCGTCTGTATTGCCATTATTGTAAGCTATTAAAACAAATTTTTGGTTTTTATCATAAAAGCCACCGTCGTATTGGATATCTTGTATAAGGTAATCTTGCTTCTTAATATCGTATAACTCAATTTCAGTTATTGCCTGTGAAACACTTCTTTTATTTTCCACTGTCAAATGATTAAATATAAAATTTGAATAAACTTTTGGGTTTGAAATTATAGGTTCCTTCATGCCAGACTGATTATTTATATTTGAAATAACATTTCCAGATATTATAATCTTTTTACTATTATCAAAAATATTTTTACTAAAGTGAACAAAAAGCGGGCCAAGAACGCTAGGTATCAGAACTGAGAGCATTATCCACCAATTTTGTTGACTTAATAGTCCTACATTTCTGGTAAAAACGAGCAACAGTATCTTTATCGAAATGCCATAGTCCATCTTAAAACACTCCACTCTCTTCCAGCGTAAACTTAACATTATCTTCAATCCATTTGCGGCGGGGCGGAACCTTGTCGCCCATGAGGACGTTGACGCGGCGTTCGGCACGTGCCAGATCTTCAATAGTCACACGGATAAGGGTACGATTTTCAGGATTCATGGTTGTTTCCCAGAGCTGGTCGGCATTCATTTCCCCCAGACCCTTGTAGCGCTGGAGCATAGCTCCTTTACCAAATTTTTTGCGGAGATCTTCTAACTCACCGTCTGTCCATGCGTATTCTACGACTTCTTTGGCTCCTTTACCTTTAGACATCTTGTAGAGAGGTGGTAAAGCGATGTAAACATGTCCTGTCTCCACCAATGGTCTCATGTAACGATAAAAAAAAGTTAAGAGCAGGGTCTGAATATGGGCACCATCGGTATCGGCATCGGTCATGATAATGATTTTATCGTAATTAGAATCGTCAACCTTGAAATCAGGACCGGCACCAGCGCCTATGGTATAAATCATGGTATTGATTTCTTCGTTTTTAATAATATCATCCATTTTGGCCTTAGCGGTATTGAGTACCTTACCACGTAAAGGGAGAATAGCCTGAAACTTCCGATCGCGTCCTTGTTTGGCTGACCCACCGGCAGAATCTCCTTCGACCAGATAGAGTTCATTTTTTTTAGGGTTTTTAGATTGGGCTGGTGTGAGTTTTCCTGAAAGAAGACCTTTATCTTTCTTATTTTTCCTGCCATTTCTGCTATCGTCTCTGGCTTTACGGGCTGCTTCACGCGCTTCACGCGCTTTAATAGCTTTGCGGATAAGATTGGAAGCTAATTCACCATTTTCCATTAAGAAATAGGTCAATTGCTCTGACACCAAACCATCAACGATAGGACGGGCTAAGGGACTTCCCAACTTATCCTTGGTTTGCCCTTCAAATTGCAGGTGTTCTTCTGGAACAAGTATAGAAAGGACAGCAGATAAACCTTCACGGTAATCGGACCCTTCCAAATTTTTATCTTTTTCCTTGAGCAAACCTGTCTTTCTGGCATAATCATTCATAGCCTTGGTAATAGCAGATTTGAGTCCAGTTTCGTGCGTTCCGCCATCTTTGGTACGAACATTATTGACAAAAGAGAGAATATTGTCTGAGAAACCATCATTGTATTGCAGAGCAACTTCTACCTGAAAATCAGCTTCTTCCCCTTCAAAATAAATAACTGGTGTCAAGATTTCCTTGTCTTCATTAAGATATTCTACAAAGTCTTGAACCCCATTTTCATAATGAAAGGCAACATGTTCGGTCTCTTCTGATCTTTCATCTGTCAGGGTCAAAGTCACATTCTTAAGCAGAAAAGCGGACTCATTAAGTCTTTCAGCAATAGTATTATAAACAAAATTAGTCGTGGAGAAAATGCCGGCATCTGGCATAAAGGTGACCTTGGTTCCCGATTTTGACTTGGGAGCCTTGCCAACCTTCTCCAAGGTTGTTGCTGGTTTGCCACCATCTTCAAAACGTTGTTTGTAAACTATACCATCGCGTGTAATTTCAACTTCCAGCCAACTGGACAGCGCATTGACAACAGAAGAACCCACACCATGCAAGCCTCCAGAAGTCTTATAGCCGCCTTGTCCAAACTTACCGCCCGCATGAAGAACAGTAAAGATAACCTCAACAGTCGGAATACCCATAGCATGTTTACCTGTTGGCATCCCTCGTCCATGGTCAGCTACCGTTATACTGCCATCTTTGTTAATGATAACATCAATTTGATTACCAAAACCAGACAGAGCTTCATCAACAGCATTATCAACGATTTCCCAAACCAAATGGTGCAGGCCTGTCCCATCTGTTGAACCAATGTACATTCCCGGACGTTTACGAACGGCATCCAAACCTTCTAAAACCTGAATGGCATCATCATTATAATTATTAATATTAATTTTCTTTTTAGCCAAAGTTGACCTCCGATTATTTCATCTTTTTTATCTTACAAGTTTTTTAGAAATTTTGCAAAGTAATTTTTGAAAATCAAGAGATTTTCCTTAAAGGATTTGTTATAATAATTTTATGAAACTAATTATTTTGATAATTGCAGCCTATCTTCTAGGATCTATCCCGACAGGACTTTGGATTGGCAAATATTTTTACGGTAAAAATTTACGAGACTATGGCAGCGGCAATATGGGAACCACTAATACTTTTCGTGTCTTAGGCCCAAAAGCTGGGTTATTAACGTTTACAGTTGACTTTTTAAAGGGAACGCTGGCAACTCTGCTGCCCATGTGGTTAGGAGTAACCCATATTTCTCCCTTGCTGTTTGGTTTTTTTGCTATTTTAGGACACACTTTCCCTATTTTTGCTAATTTTAAGGGTGGTAAGGCTGTGGCAACTTCAGCAGGTATTTTGTTAGGTTTTGCTCCTTTCTATCTTATTTTCCTTTTGTTCATTTTCTTCTTTACTCTTTATCTAACCAGCATGATTTCCTTATCAAGTGTCATTGCTGCCAGTATTGCTATTATTACCGTATTGATTTTTCCTGCTCTACACTTTCTTTTAAAAGACTATGATTTTCTGTTTGTCTTAATTGTTATTTCAGCAGGCAGTTTGATTATCATACGCCATCGTGAAAATTTGGTACGTATTAAAAATAAAACCGAAAGTTTAGTTCCTTTTGGTCTCAATATTACTAAACAAAAAACACATTAAAAAGAGTTCCCTCAATTATTTCGATTGAGGGAATTTTTACGCGTTTAAGAAATTAAGAAATAGTGATAGTCTTTATTTTTCTTTCCCATAAGCTTTACGATAGCTACTGTACAAGCCATAAGAAGTTAAGGAAAGGCCAGCTAAAATCACAAGAACAGAATTACAGCTGCCAGTTAATGGCAATTCTTGTTTTTCCTGATAGGAAGAAAATTTTTCTGCTAATGGAGCTGTCTGATGAAGAGCAGAGATTAGTAAGGATTGGTCTGCTCTCCAATTTTTTGAATAAGACAAGGTAATAACTTCTGACTTGTCTTGACCAGAGTCAAACCCCTTTTGAGGAACAGTGGCCTTGTTATCAGCAATTAATTGCAAATAATCAGGCTGTCCATCACCATCTGAGTCCTTGGTTGATGATATGGAAATGCTACGCGAATTAGGGTTAATCACTCGATATTGCGTCAAATCAGCACGAGATAGATAATCAGTGAAGATACTGTCCATAGATGGACCTTCTTCGCGGCTACCTCCCAACATGGTATAGCCATCACCGCCTGCTGCTAAAAAGTCATTCGTGACGAGATAGTAAATTTTTGTCAAATCCAGAGGCTGATAGGTCTTTGTTTCTGGGTCTAAAATTGCAATATAAAGGATACGTTTTCTCGGTTCTAGGCTAGTATCATAGTAAACCTTAGCACCAGCAATCTGTAAGAAACCGCCGCTTGGCTCAAGCAATGGCTGACCATTTTCGTCAAGAACAGACTTGCCTTTAGCATCTGCTTGTAAAATAGAACCTAGAGATTTGGTAAACATATCTTTGATATTCTGCCCTGTCGCGGCGACTTGCGCAACGCTATTACCAAAAGGCAAAACAGCAATAATATCTCCTTTGGTAATAGGCTTATCCTTGGCAATTGTTTCACGAAGACCACCGCCATTAGTAACAGCTAAATTGGACTTATGTGAAAAGCCCGTTTGTCCATAATCAAGCAAGGCATCTGCCACTGCATTCCCCAGATTTGTCTCACGAACACGCACATTCATGCGATCGCCATTGAGTTCAACTGGACTATTGGCAATTAAAATGGTAGAACTGTCAGCTTTATACTTAGTCTCAATCTGATCAACCATCATCTGCACATTGGGGTCAGCTGCTACTGTCTTGGCATCCTGAGCAGAAATCAACGCATTGCTTAGGATCTCCTTGGAATTGAGCTTAATCAGACCAACATTATTGAGATAACTTCCTGTTTGATTATAGGTCACATTGCCATAGGTTTGCGTTTTAGCTGTATGCGAATGACCATCAAGTACAATGACATTTTTACCAGCCAGCAGACTATTCTTAGCCAGTGCTTGAGCGAGACTGTCTCCGCGCCATTCTTCCTTGGTTGTTGTATCTACCCCTAGATGTCCCAAAATAATATAATTTTTATAAGTCTTTCCTTGCGCTCTAGCCTGTGCTTCGGTTTGAGCAATAACATTGTTAACCTCAGTAATCGGATCAGTAAAAGTCACACCCAGAACATTGCGTGGATGGGTTTTAGTGGCTGTTTCAGGTGTCGTGACACCAATAACAACATATTCATCCCCATCAATGTTTTTATTTTTGTCAATAACTGTAGAAGCTTGAAAAAGACGGACGCCATTGACATAAATATTAGAACTGATAATTGGAAAATCAAGTTTCTTGACCAAAGTCTTTAATTGATCTAAGCCAAAATCAAATTCATGATTGCCCACCGTCATGGCATCATAACCCGTAGCATTCATGAGAGCTACTGCATCTTCTCCCTTACTGTTATTGGTAATTGGCAGACCTTGGATAGCATCTCCGGAATCCAATAGCAAGGTAGTCCCTTTTTTTCTGGATTCAGCTGCAATTCCTGCTAATTTTGGCATGCCAATAACACCATTGCTGCTATCTTCTAAGAAACGCCCATGCATATCATTGGTGTGGAGAATGGTGGTTGTTGCTTCATCTGATACGCAATTAACAGCAGGTTTAGGGCTGCTGCTTGCTGAAGATGATGAGACTTCATCAGAATAACTATCTTCAAAAACTGATTTGGAATCATCCGCAGATTTTACTGCTGCAACAGAAGAAATTGCATCAGAGACCTGACTAGTCTCTTGTCCTGAGTCAGCCGTCTGTTCAGAAAAGGAAAGACTGCTTGATTGAGTACTGCTATCAGCAGATGGTTCCGTCGTTAAATCGTCTGCATGAACGTGTGCTGTTAAAATAGCACCAGATAAAAGCAAAGTTGATAAGACCGGTATAATAATTGCTTTCTTTTTCATCATATTCCTTACATTAGATATATCATTTTTTTAAATCGTTAAGAACTTATATTTATAACCCTTTTTGATAGTTTGCTTGGGTAGGCGGAATTTCTTTGATTAGATAAACTTGAACAAGTTCCCTGATATGGAAATTCCAATCACTATGTTAAACCGAAACCTCTGCACAATAAAATATTTTGGCTCATTTATGCTTGATAAATCACTTCACCAGAACAGATGGTATATTTGACTTGACCCTTTAAGGTTTCACCAATAAAGGGCGAATTGGCGGCCTTAGAGGCAAAATGATTAGAAACCAGACGGTCCTCCTTATCCGCAAATATCACAAGATCAGCAGGACCATTTTCTGCTAAATAGCCAGCATCAAAATCATAAAGCTGTGCTGGATTGATGGTCATTTTGGCTAAGAAGTCCATCAAACTAAGATGTCCTGCTTCTACCAAATAAGTCAAGCCTAATGATAAAGAAGTTTCCAAGCCCGTCATTCCTGATGGCGCCTTAGTCACATCTGCTACATTTTTTTCATCCGCATGATGGGGAGCGTGGTCTGTTGCGATGACAGAAATAACACCTGACTTGAGCCCTTCAATCACAGCCAGACGATCCGCCTCCAAACGAAGAGGAGGATTCATCTTAGCATTGGCTCCCTTTTCCAACAAAAGATTTTCTGTTTTGGAAAAATGCTGCGGTGCTGCTTCTGCTGTTACTTGAGTGCCTAATTTTTGTGCAAATGTAACCACTTTGACAGACTCTGCCTTAGATAAATGCTGAATATGGATACGAGCCTGCCTATCGTAAGCAATCATGACATCACGCGCAATCATACTGTATTCTGCAACGCCTGTTGCTCCACAGATTTTAAAATGCTCTTTGGCAATTTTTTCATTAAAACCTAAAATGCCATTTAACTCTGGATCTTCTTCATGCAGACTAATAAAAGTGTCATTCTTCTTGGCCAAATCCAGAGCTTCCTTGACAACCTTAGAACTTGTCAAAGGAATGCCATCATCCGAAAATCCAACTGCTCCTGCTTTTAAAAGTGTTTCAAAATCAGTCAAATGCTGACCATCAAAATGCTTCGTAATGGTAGCTACTGTTTTAATATGAATATTTTCTTTAGCGGCGCTTTCTAAAACTTCTGTCAGAGTTGCCACATCAGAAATAGTCGGTGTGGTATTAGCCATCATAACAACTGTCGTTACTCCGCCAGCTGCTGCTGCCAAAGCTCCTGTATGAATATCTTCCTTATGGGTTTGGCCAGGTTCACGAAAATGAACATGAACATCAACCAAACCAGGTGCTACAACAAGACCTTCTGCATCGATAACCTGAGCATCCACAGACTCAATATTTTCTGCAATCTTGACGACCTTTTTACCATCAAGCAAAACATCTAATACCCGATCAAGACCAGACTTAGGATCAAGAACACGGCCATTTTTTATAAGTAACATAACATCTCCTTATTTAAGCCAATCAATGGGTTCTAAACCTTGTGCCACTAAAAAATGATTTGTCTGTGAGAAAGGTTTACTGCCAAAAAATCCTCGGTGAGCAGACAAGGGGCTAGGATGGGGCGATTCAATAATATGGTGAATGGAATTGGTAATAAGTGCCTTTTTCTTACGTGCAAAACCACCCCAAAGAATAAAGACAACCGGTGTCTCTTTTTGATTAACAACCTTAATAACGGCATCCGTAAAAGGTTCCCAGATACCATTGGCATGGGCATTAGCCTGATGTTCAGGAACCGTTAAGCTAGCATTTAACAAAAGCACACCTTGCTTGGCCCAAGAGGTCAAATCATGACTTTGTTTTTGCCCAATATCATCTGCCAGTTCTTTTAAAATATTTTGGAGAGATGGCGGAGCAGGCACTTGATCGGGTACAGAAAAAGATAATCCCTGTGCCTGTTTGGGTCCGTGATAAGGATCCTGACCAATAATAACAACCTTAACCTTATCCAAAGGTGTGGTCTGAATGGCATTAAAGACCTTATCTCTAGGTGGATAAATAACACCTTGCGCATACACTTCATTCATAAAATGATTAATCTGAGCAAAATAGCCTTCTGGAAGTTCTTTCTTAATCAAATCATGCCAAGCTGAATGTTCCATACATTTCTCCTTACTAAGTTAATCAATAAACACTGAGTTTTGCTTCCAAATGATTTTGAAACATTTCAAACAAAAAACAAAGAAGCCAATAAATAAAAGCAATCAAAATATACATAGACATGTAATCATACTCGCGGCCACCGATAATTTTCGCATTTTGAAAAATATCCGGTACTGTAATCATAGCCGCTAATGAAGAGCTTTTGAGCATATCCAACATAACATTTCCCAAAGGCGCAATAGCAATCCGAAAAGCTTGCGGTAAAATAATACTTTTTAAAATGGATGTCATAGGCAAACCAAGAGCCCTTGCTGCTTCCCATTGTACCTTATCTACTGCTGAGATAGAAGCTCGAAATATTTCAGATATGTAGGCTGCACTGACTGCGCTAAAACCAATATAGGCACAAAGCAAGGCAGGCAGCTGCACCTCAAAATAAGGCAGACCAAAATAAAGGACAAATAAAACGACAAGCATGGGAACACCACGCATGATAGAAATATATATCCGCGCCAAGGATCTAAGCCAAGAATTCTGAGACATCCTCAGGAAAGAAATAAAGATTCCCAAGAGGCAGCCTGTCAGAAAACTAAGAACTGAAATACCTAAGGTATATGGAATGCCTGTCAAAACAAAGGATAAACTTTTGATGATCAGATGAAAATTAATAAACATTACATCTATCCTTATCTTTCTATCTAGGGCTGAAATAGCTGAAAAGCATCACGCACCTATCAAACCTATTGTAACAAATTTTCAAACAGCATTCCAGTTACGAAAAAAGACAAAACTAAAGCGATCTCTTGAAAAGAGATCGCCTGCTATTAATCAATGTCAGAAATATCAATTTTTTTATAGCTATTATGATGTTTTTTAGTGACGTCTTCTCCTTGGAAAAACTTCTTAGATAGCTTGGTTAGGGTGCCATCTTTGCGCATGTCTTTCACAGCCTTATTGATTTTCTTTTGCAGTACTTTGTTTTTCAAAGACAATGTAAAACTAGTGCTGTAAGGATTGGCATAAAGTCCTTGGTTTATTTTGATAGCGTATTTGTCTTTGACTGCTGCAACAGCTATCTTTTGCAGATAATAATCATTGATAATGACATCTGTACGACCATTAACTAAATCTTTCATATAAACATCGTTGGTGACATTATCATAGACAACTAATTTTGCTCCTAATTTTTTAGCAATCTTCATATAATTAGTGCTGGCAGCTCCGGCAGCTTTTTTTCCCTTAATGTCTGACCAAGAATGAATACCTGAATCATCTTTAGAGCGGACAACCATTGACGTAAAAGAATATTTATAGGGAGACGTTCTCAAAAACTTACTGATATTTTTGTTGCCGTCTTCTAGGGAATAATTAGCAACATCGATCTGACCGCTCTTGATGGCTGTCAGCATACCATCGACGCCCATTTCAGTAAACTGAACTTTCAATCCCAAACGTTTTCCTATTTCTTTTAGAATTTCAACATCATAACCTGTCAATTTATTATGATCATCATGATAAGATTGCGGATAAAGCGTTCCTGCAGTAGCAATTTTAAGCATTCCTCTCTTATTTATCTTATCCCAATTCCTCTGTCCAGAATCGGAAAGATTGGAACAAGCAACTAGAAAAACAGCCGCTAGCAAGAGGCTAAAAGTCATGAAAAAATGCTTTTTCATTATGTATTTTCTCCTTAAATATAATCAAGTATTTTGCAAGTTTGAAAAGGCTTACTTTGCGAAAATACATTTTTCTCAGAAATTTTTCAAGTATTTTGTCTGCAATCTTCCCGCTTAGACAAAAAGTGACTGCTCCTCAAATGACTGTGCAAGAGCTAAAAGCAAATCTTCTCTGCCTTTAGCAGCTGTCAATTGAACACCAAGTGACAGACCCTGCTTATCTCGATAAAGCGGTAGAGAGATGGCGGGCTGTCCTGTTAGATTGGCCTGCTGTGTAAAGGGCGTCCAAGCTAAACTGTCAGCAAACATCTCCCAAATGAGCTTTTGCTGGCAATTCCTATCAAAATCAGCTATATGCTTTAATTTATTTTCTAAAGTACTTGACAATTGAAATTGATCGTGTTTAGGTGCAACTTCAGCGGTTGTCGGTGTTAGAATAAGATCATACTTTTCATGAAAGACAGCCATGCGATGACTGTATTGATCCCATTGATTGAGTATCTTAGAATAAGATTTGGCAGGAATCTTTTGACCGGATTGATAGAGTGCCCAAGACATGACCTCCATATCATCCAGTGTCAAAGGGCGTCCCAAGGAAGCGACAAGCCCGTCAAACATGGCAGCCGTTTCGACACTATTCATAATATAGTAGGACTTCATGGCCTCTATACCATTTAAAGGTTGTGACACTTCTTCTACCCTATGACCCGCTGCTTCCAGAAATTTAACCGTTTGCTGAACGGCAGAAATAGCTGAGCGAGAAACGCGACTAGCAATAGGCGAATCAAACAATACGGCTATTTTCAGTTTTTTCTTCAAAGGCTGTTCCAGCGATTCTTTGGATAAGGTCGGCAAAACAAAGGGACTTTCCATCTGACAGGTCTGAAGATAATAAAGCAGCCGCTTGGTATCACGCACCGTCTTGGTCAGGGCAAACTGAACAGAGGCGCCCTGCCAGCCTCTAAAAGAAGTGGGTCCAACTGGAATGCGACCACGTGTTGGTTTCAGACCAATAAGACCATTAAAAGAAGCAGGAATCCGAATGGAGCCACCACCATCGCTGGCAGCCGCTAAAGGCACAACACCTGAGCTAACCAAGGCTGCGGCGCCACCACTGGAGCCACCCGCATTGCGGCTGACATCATCAGGCAAATTGACCTGACCATGCAAACTAGAGTCACTAATATTCTTAAAACCAAACTCTGGTGTATTGGTGCGACCAAGAATAATAAAACCCAAGGCTTCTAAGCTTTTGACATAGTTGTCAGAATGACTGGCACGATAATTAGCCAGTAGACGAGAGCCTGATGTTGATAATTCCCCAACCTGTTCCTGTCCTAAATCTTTGAGAAAGAGAGGAACACCTGCAAAAGGTTTTCCTGTGAAATCGCGTTCCCGCGCTTCTTGCAAAGCTCTTTCATAGCGTTGACTGACGATAGCATTTAAGGAAGGATTATGCTTTTCAGCTTTTTCAATCGTCCATTTTACTAGTTCTCTAGGAGAAACGTCTTTTTGCTTCACTGCATTGGCCATAGCTGTTGCATCTGGAAATTGCATCTTATGCTCCTTTCGTCTAATTCATGAAGGGATTCTTTTCCTATCCAATGATTTGTTTGTTAGCTCTGCGTCAATTGACTGCTTTCCAATACCATATTTTTCAATTCATTCTCCGTTAATTCTGCTTCGTTAACCAAAACTGTAAGCCAGTGTTTCTTATTCATATGATAGGCTGGAATCACACCTTTAGTTTCCAGCATATTTTCTACCTGTTCTGGTTTGAGCTTAAGATTTAGAAGGAGATTACCATCTTTTTCTGTTACTAAAGCCAGCATCTTTTGATTACGCCTATGTCGAATGACGGGCGTGTACTTGCTTTTTTCTCGGGTAAAAGGATAGACTTCCTCAGCTCCCGTTACATCCAACAGCCAATCTAAAAGCTGACGTTTTGTGAATTTCATACCAAGCACCTCCTTGATTAAATAGCAAAAGAGAGGTTAAGATCACATCCTTAGCCTCTTTATCTTCTTTTCAATCTGTCCAAGCTTTTGACCTTCCATAAACTTTTTAAAAACTGTAGACCATCTGCATTGACACAGATTTAAACCTTGACAGTCATAAGATGTCTCCTTGATTATGCTCTGCCCACCAAATCCATTTGAGCTTGGGCAATTACATGACCTTCAATTGCATGTAAGAGTTCATTAAGATAGAAACCCGCATTAAGAGATAAGTCATCATCAAGCGCATAGACAGTGAGGGTGTAGTGATGATCTTTGTCTGGCGGATAAGGGCCAAGGTAACCATCGTACATATCAGAATAATCAGTTGTTAGGAACTTGCTGACCAGACTGTTTTTCCCCTTTAAATGCTTTTGATCTTGTCTTGCAAAATCCTCTGAAATAACAGTGACATCTGTTGGTACATTAGCAACAGTCCAATGAATATAGGCAAAACCGCAAACAGGAATAGAATCATAATCTACCAAAGTCCAAGCTAAGGTTTTAGCATTCTCTGGAATGTCTACAATTTCAAAAGGAAAAGATTTAACAGCATAACCTTTATTAGTTTCACTTGCTTTTTTAGCATAAGCATCAGGGATAATATGATTTTTAAATGGCACATGAATTTTCATCAGAAACCTCCTTTATTAAGATACAAAGGCGTAAAACGACACACCGCAAAATAGGAAAGCTGACGAAGATGCACCAGCATCTAGGCAGTCTTTATCTTTTTGCACAGTGTCGTAGCCGTGTTCAGTTTATTAAGATACAAAGAGCATCCACGAGCAAAGGCAAAATAGGAAAGCTGACGAAGAGTCACAAGACGCTAGGAGAAACTATCTCTTTAACACAGCTCGTAGCTCGTGTTCAGTTTATTAACGTTTTAATGGCACTTTTAGATTATTACTCAAATAAGAAAATGGGAAAATTCCATCTATAATGTCCTACCTTTTTGATATTATTTTAGTCTTGCCAAGTCTCTTGGTTTTCTTTAAATTTCTTGAGCAGGGTTAAACCGTCTGCATCAATATAGCCTTGTACCTTAGCAACTTTAATCAGTTCGCTGTAGTTTGACAAAGTCACCAATTTCACACCAGCCTTTTCAAAATTGGCTGTTGCTTTTGGTAATTCGTAGGTAAAAATGGTAACCACACCAAGCACGTCAGCACCTTCACGTTGTGCAGCTGCCACGGCATCCAGTACAGAGCCACCTGTTGAAATCAAATCTTCAATGATGACCATTTTTTGTCCCTTAGTCACACGACCTTCAATTTGATTACCTGCACCATGATCTTTTGGTTTGCTGCGAATATAAGCAAAGGGTAAATTCATCTTATCTGCAATAATAGCACCATGAGGAATCCCTGCTGTTGCTGTTCCTGCAATAACTTCTACCTCAGGAAATGCTTCCTTTATGGTTTCCACAAAACCATTTTCAATCAAAGTACGTGTTTCAGGATAGGAAAGCGTGATGCGATTGTCTGTGTAAATGGGTGATTTAATGCCAGATGCCCAAGTAAAAGGTTCTTCTGGCTTAAGATATACGGCCTTGATATCTAGTAAATCACGAGCGATGTCTTTTGCTAATGTCATAATTATTCTCCTTTATTTCTTCAGTTCCACCAATAAAACCAAGAACTTTCAATTTCATTCCTTTAGTAATTTTTTACTAATTCCTACTTGATAAGTCTCCCTAGCCATTCCATTCAGCTTTAATCGCTTGATAGGCGGCTATTGGCTCCTCTGCTCGCGTGATAGGGCGTCCTAGCACGATATAGTCTGAACCAATGGTACGTGCGTCTGCTGGTGTCATGATGCGTTTTTGGTCACCAATGGCAGAGCCCGCTGGACGAATACCCGGTGTTAGACAGACAAAATCATTCGACGTGGCTGATTTGATGGCATCCACTTCATGAGCAGAGCAGACAACTCCATCAAGACCAGCTTCCGCAGTCTTCTTGGCATAATGAACAACTGACTCCGCTAAGCTGGTTTGAATGTTTTGGAAATCATGCATCTGTTCTTCAGACGTTGAAGTTAATTGGGTCACCGCGATCAGTTTTGGACCTTTTCCCAAACCTTCACGCGCTGCCTTCATCATTTCAACACCGCCAGCCGCATGAACATTAGTCATATCTACACCAAGATCAGATAGCACCTTCATAGCTGATTTGACCGTATTGGGAATATCATGCAATTTTAAATCAAGAAAGACCGAATGGCCAAGACCTTTCACATAGCGCACAATCTCTGGACCGACAGCATAATAGAGTTCCATACCAATTTTAACATAAAGTTTCTCTTCTGGTGGGAATTGTGCCAAGAAGGATTTCACATCATCAAAAGAAGGAAAATCAAGAGCAATTAAGGGACGGGGTTCACGCATTTCTAACATCCTTTCTGAGTTGTTCAAGCGTTTCAATACCATATTTATCCATAACCTTAGGTAAGTCTTCAATGATATTAGGACAGGCAAAGGGGTCTGTAAAATTAGCTGTCCCAACAGCAATCGCCGAGGCACCAGCTATCATCATTTCTAAGGCGGCTTCAGCTGAATCAACACCACCCATACCAATGATTGGCAACTGAGACGACTGAGCCACTTGATGAATTAATTTGAGAGCTACTGGAAAGACTGCTGGACCACTCATACCACCTGTACCATTGGCAATGATAGGTTTTTTAGTCTTTAAATCAAAACGCATACCAACCAAAGTGTTGATCATGGTAAAGCCAGTCGCTCCAGCAGCTTCAACTGCCTTAGCAACAGTTGTAATATCGGCAACACTAGGTGTCAGCTTAACATAAACGGGTACCTGAGAAGCCTCAACAGCAGCTTTAACTGCAGCATAAGTTAGTTCTGGCACCTGTCCAATAAGCAGACCATGATTCCCGTGGTCAACGTTAGGACAGGAAATATTAAGCTCAATAGCCTTGACATTGGGTGCCTGTGAGATTTTTTCAGACACATAAGCATATTCTTCATTGGAAAAACCAGCAACATTGGCAATAATTGGTAAATCTGGGTAATGCTCTGCCAGCCAAGGCAATTTTTGAGCAATGACAGCATCAACACCCGGATTTTGCAGACCAATGGCATTGAGCATTCCTGAAGGGGTTTCTGCAACACGGGCTGTGGGATTTCCAAAGCGCGGCTGCTGGGTCGTTGCCTTAATCATGATAGAACCCAATTTATTTAAGTCATAATATTTAGCATATTCTTGACCAAAGCCAAAACAGCCTGAGGCTGGAATGATAGGATTTTTCAAATCCAAACCCGGCAATTTAAGAGCAAGTCTATTTGTCATATCAGCCTCCTAATCTAGAATAATCTGACCAGTTTCAAATACAGGCCCATCTTCACAAACACGCAGGTTTTGAGCATCTTCTTGACCTTTGACATGAACGACGCAGGCATAACATGCTCCCATACCGCAAGCCATCCGTTCTTCTGTTGATAAATAAGCATGCGGGTGCTTTTCAAATTTCTTATCAACATATTTAAGCATTCCAGGTGCGCCGCAAGCATAGATGGCGTCAGCAAGAAAATCCAAATTATCAACGACCGTTGATACATAACCCTTTTGACCGTAAGAACCATCATCTGTTGTTACCACAACAGTCGCATATTGAGACATCTTTTCTTCCAAAATCACCGCATCTTTGTTGGCAAAGCCCAAAACAGCATAGGCTTCCACGCCTTTTTTGCAAAGTTGCTTAGCCACTTCCAATAAAGGCGGAACACCAATACCACCGCCAATAATCAAAGCCTTTTGACCTTTATCAATGACAGAAAGGTCAAAGCCATTGCCTTGAGGACCTAAACAGTCAAGCTTATCTCCTGCTTTAAGTTGAGAAAAGATAGCCGTTCCCCGACCTTCAATACGGTAAATAATGATAGCTTCTTGAGCTTCTTTGTTAATGTCAGCTATGGAAATTGGTCGGCGCAAGAGTTTACTAGCATCAGGAACACGAATATGCAAGAACTGACCGGCCTGCATTTGCGCAACCATATCACCCTTTAAAACCATTTCAAAAATACGAGGAGCAATTTCACGTTGACTAACTACCGTTAGATTTTCTTTTAAAATCATAACTGCCTTTCTATGAAAAAAAACCTTACCAACTAACTGGCAAGGTTACACAAAAAAGTGGGCAGATTGTACCTCTGCCTGTTAATCTTGATTTCCCTTGACAGCCTCTCTGGACTAAATTAAAGGTTATTCATTTTTTACATTATAGCTTGAAATGAAAAAAATGTCAACTAAGAATCAGTTGACGTATATGTCTGCAATCACCACAAGGGAAAGCTATTCATAATACTAATTTTGTGCTAAAATAAAGGCATGCGTATTCAACAGTTACATTATATTATCAAAATTGTCGAAACTGGCAGCATGAATGAGGCTGCCAAACAACTATTTATTACTCAGCCTTCACTTTCAAACGCGGTTCGTGATTTGGAACGCGAAATGGGTATTGAAATCTTTATCCGAAACCCTAAAGGGATCACCCTGACTAAGGATGGTGTTGAATTCCTATCCTATGCCCGCCAAGTTGTTGAGCAGACAGCTCTTTTAGAGGAACGCTATAAAAGCCAAGGTCATACGCGTGAACTTTTTAGTGTTTCAGCTCAGCACTACGCCTTTGTGGTTAATGCCTTTGTCAGTCTGCTTAAGGAAACGGATATGACGCGTTATGAGCTTTTTTTACGTGAAACCAGAACCTACGAAATTATTGATGACGTGAAAAATTTCCGCTCTGAAATTGGGGTGCTTTTCCTAAATAGTTACAATCATGATGTTCTCACCAAAATGTTTGATGACAATCATTTGACTTATACCAGCCTTTTCAAAGCACATCCCCATATTTTTGTCAGTAAGGATAATCCTTTAGCTAAACATCAGTCCGTATCTCTCAGCGATTTAGAAGACTTTCCCTACCTCAGTTATGACCAGGGTATCCATAACTCCTTCTACTTTTCAGAGGAAATTATGTCACAGATTTCTCATAAAAAATCTATTGTTGTTTCCGACCGAGCGACTCTCTTCAATCTGATGATTGGTCTTGACGGCTATACCATTGCAACTGGGATTTTAAATAGCAACCTTAACGGCGACAATATCGTTTCGATTCCGCTTGAAGTAGACGATGAAATTGACATCATTTACCTTAAGCATGAAAAAGCTAATCTTTCCAAAATGGGGGAAAAATTTATCGACTATCTTCTTGAAGAAGTTAAATTTGATAAATAGTATGCAAAAAGGCGACAGCTGCAACTGTTGCCTTTTTTATTATAAACAAAATTGATGAATATTTGCTAATTCTGATAGATACGCTTAATGAGTTCATTCACTTTGTCAAAATAAAACTTGTCATTATCATAATGAATTCCAGAAAATACAGCCAATTGAATGATTTTTTCCAAAAAGGTTTGGGAAGAAAAGCCTGTCGTGCGATGAAGCTCTTCTTCATCAAAAGGTTTGATAAGATGAGCCAGAGGATTTCGTACTGATTTTTCAAAATCTCTTAAAAGCAAAATGTTGTCTTTAATAACCTGAGGCAAATCAGTTAACTGAATAAAATCCGCCAGACTTCTTGAAGTAATCTTGCTGTCTCTTCCCTTAGCAACAAAGTTTTGAACAAAGGGGTTGGCAGAGTCATGCATCTTGTCAAACTTCCAAGTATCGTATTGATCATTTTTAGCATCATAAATATAATCATTAATATCTGCTACTTGACTTTGAATCAGTCGCATCAATAAACGATACAAAATGGGACTGACACTTCTGACAAAATCAATAATATGATCATTGCGCAACTTGGCTTCTAAATCCATGATATAGTTAGCCAAAAGCTCTTCTTCATAAGCATTATCCAAGAGAGAAATGTGATAAGTCAGTTCCAATTCTTGCAGGTGCACTTGGTTCTGAAAGAGAAAATCAACATTAAGCTCGCGTCTTTCCTTTAACAATTCTAAGAGAAAGATAATATCATCTGAAAAAAACTGACTGGCTTTTACAATTTGGTAAGCCTGATAATAAGCATAGACATCCAAAAGGATAGTTAAGGTTTCTTGTTCAGTCATATTAAGCAATTAAAGTTTCTAAACCTACCTTCATCATGTCAGTAAAGGTTGTTTGGCGTTCCTCAGCTGTTGTATCTTCGTCAGCAACTAAACTATCTGAAATGGTCATAATTCCCAAAGCTTGGACACCATGTTTAGCAGCCAAATAATAAAGAGCTGCCGCTTCCATTTCAACGGCTTTAACCCCAATTTGTCCAAGCTTAATATTGTTGTCAGCAAAATCTGAATAAAAAGCATCAATAGACAGAACACTTCCCACATGTGTTGTCAGCTCCATATCCTCAGCAATATGATAAGCCTTATCAAGCATTGAGAAATCAGCAATCTGCGGAAAATCGTATTGTGGCCATTCGTTTTTAATCATGCTGGAAGTTGTCCCTGCAGCCTGCGCCAAAACGAGATCACGCACATGGACATCCTTGTTAAGCGAACCTGCTGTTCCAACACGAATTAATTTTTTAACACCATAAGAACGAATGAGCTCATTCACATAAATTGAGATAGAAGGCATGCCCATGCCAGTTCCCATAACAGAAACGCGATGACCTTTATAAATTCCCGTAAATCCAAGCATGCCACGAACTTCGTTAAAACACACCGCATCTTCAAGAAAATTTTCTGCAATGAATTTAGCACGAAGAGGATCACCCGGAAGTAAAATTTTATCAGCAATTTGACCCACTTGGGCTCCAATATGAATAGACATAATTTATGATACAGAAGAGCAACCAGAAAGCGACTGAAAATTAGGAAACCGCAGGAAAATCCTGATTTCCCATGAGGTTTATCTATTTTCCAAGCTTTCCGCTCGAGTTCAAATCTCGAGTTCAAATTAAAAAATCTGCTCTCTTTCCTTTCTTTTATTTTCAGAATAAAACTCAGAAACGGAGTCAATTCCTTTCATTTTAATTTCTTCATATTATTTTCTTTCTGTCAGTCGATCCAAAAATGAATACAAGGCTTGATTCATTGACGAGTAATCAAAGGTCTGCATTTCCTCAGCTGTCTGTACATAAGTTTCTGTTTGACTTTGAGTATCCAAATCATCTTCTTGCGCAATTAGGGCAGCGACCAATTCAGGTGTAAATTCCAAATGACATTGAAAAGCGTATTGCTTAGGACCAAATTTAATAATTTGTCTAGGACAGCCCTGACTGATGGCCAAAACTTGAGCCTTATCTGGCAAACCAGGCATATCTCCATGCCAATGACCAACAAGCAAGTCATCTGAAAAATCGCTTAAATAAGAATCCATTTTCCCAGCTTCTGTCAAAGAAATCAAGTAATTGCCAATTTCTTTTTTAGGACTATGCAAATAATCTGCACCATAAGCTACTCCCATCAATTGAGCACCCAGACAGACGCCAACAATGATTTTCTCAGCCTTAGCAGCCTTTTGAATTAATTTAACTTCTGCTTGGGCGTCGTAATAAGGAAATTCTTTTTTCGTACTGGAAGGACTTTGAGGTCCTCCCATAAGAATTAACATATCAAAGTCATCAATGTCTTTAGGAAGCTTTTCATAACGATAAACCTTAGTCATAGATACGTCGTGACCACGAAGAGCTGCCCAAGCTAAGTAGGCACCGGGTGCCTCAAATGTTTCGTGAAGGATAAAATGAATTCTCATACTGACTCCTTATAATTCTACTAAAATAGCTTTTACCAGTCCCTTAAAATCTTCTTTTATCTGCTGTGTCACTGCAACAACTTCTTCATGATTGAGTTCCGATTGAAAACCAGCTGCATAGTTCGTAATGGCAGAAATACCCAAAACCTTAAGACCTGAATGTGCAGCTACGATAACTTCTGGTACTGTTGACATACCAACTGCATCAGCTCCAAGAGTCTTGAAAGCTCGGATTTCAGCAGGCGTTTCATAGGATGGACCAGAAACACCGATGTAAACACCCTCATCTAACTTGATCCCAATCTTATCTGCAACTTGGTGAGCAACCTCACGATAATCTGCTGTATAAGCATTGGACATATCAGGAAAACGAAATCCAAAATCATCAAGATTTTCCCCCATCAAAGGATTGGCTCCTGTCAGATTGATGTGATCTGAAATAGCCATTAAAGTTCCCGGACCAAAGCCAATTCCGCCAGCCGCATTAGTGACGATAAGTCCCTGACAGCCAAGTGCTTTCATAATACGAATTGGGAAGGTTACAAGCTCCATAGAATTTCCTTCATAATAATGAAAACGTCCCTGCAAGGCCAAAACTTTACGACCTGCTAATTCACCATAAATAAGTTTACCAGCATGACCGGAAACTGTCGAGCGTCCCCAGTTAGGGATGTCAGCATAGTTAAGGACAAGAGCATTTTCAATTTCTTCAGCTAATTCACCAAGACCAGAACCTAGAATGAGACCGAATTCTGGCTTTTGGACTCCTTTTGCTGTTAGAAAATCACGTGTTTCATAAATTTTTTTAAGTAATGACATAGTTTTTCCTTTATTTATATCTCTTATACCAATAAAAATTGACAAATCCTTTTGTTGAAATCATCTGCTTCCAAGTAAGCAGAATGCCCTATATTATCATAGAGATAGCACTCAGCACCAAGTCGATCTGCCAAATCTTGTGAAGAATTTTCACCGACTACTTTATCTTGTTTACCACCAATGACAAAAACAGGACAGGAAATCTGACTCAGCTTCTTTCTTACATCAAAATCCAAAATAGAACTTGCCAGAATCTCGAAGCGTTCCCATTCCTTGGTTTTCAAAAATTGCGATGATAGCCAAAGTAGGAAACGATGGCGATTTTGATAATGGTCCGTATAGATCTTTTCTGTCATATCAAGAAGCAGTTGCTTACTATCTTGCTCTTTAGCTAAGGAAATCCAGCCACCAATAGTAGCTTGAACTGTTTCATTTGCAACTGCTGTCGTTACCCCAAGCACCAGTCTATTGATCAAGTTCGGATGGGAGATTGCTAAACTCTGAGCAATCATACCACCTTGTGATACTCCTACAACATCCACCTTGTGCAAACCTAGCACTCTAATAGCTAAGGCCAATTCTTCCGCCATATCTGTGATGCTATAACCGCTGGTAATCTTATCCTTACGATCGAACACATAACATTGAAAATTCTTGGCAAAAATGCGATAAGCATAAGACATAACTAAAGCTTTCCCTTTAATCCTTGAAGTACTCAAACCAGGAATCAAAATCAGCGGTCTCTTACCAACTCCAAAAGTAATGTAATCCATTTTAATTCCTGCAATAGCAAGGGAACGATTTTTGGCTTTGTACATCTACAACCTCTTTCTAACTACTGGAGAAAACTTAAAATCCTCTCAGCTGTTTTGCTATTTCAAATGGTTACCTGTCGATAAAAATCTTCTTTGATGAGCTGTTTATGGTAGCTTGTTTTCAGATACTCCGCCTCTGTGTATTTGCCCCAGTAAATACACAATTCTCCAAAATGAATCACTTCATCTCTCAGAGAAAAAGATTTGATACGCTCAATAACTCTTTTTTTATGCATTTTCTCTGTGAAAAAGAGGGCTCCCTTTCGAGCCAAGTCTTGAAGCCACCAGTCAGGCAGTTCTTGGTAATCTTTCTCGTACTCCTCTTGTGAAAAGAGGGAAAAATACTAGACAAAGGGATAATGGTCTGCAAAGAATTGTTCAAACCGAGAACTGATGTTCGCACGAGAACAATCCAACTGAAAGAAGAGATTGCCACTGTTGATATAGGTTTTGACATTGACAAATCCCATATCGGTTACCTGCTGGCGAAGATCGCTCATCACAAGCTTATTCTTGCCACCAACATTGACACCTCTTAAGAGGACGACATAATTTCCCATCTTATATTAACTTATCTAGGAAACTCTCCCCAATCATAGCTGTATCTACACCAAAGTTATCAGCAATCGTTGCTGAAATATCAGCGTAATGACCAACAGGTAGGACTCCATTACCAGTAAATGATGGACTGTAAGCTAAAAGCGGAACATATTCGCGTGTATGGTCCGTTCCCGCATAGGTTGGGTCATTACCATGGTCAGCTGTAATCAAAAGCAAGTCATCTACTTTCATCGCTGCGATAATTTCTGGAAGACGTTCATCAAACTCATGCAAACAATCACGGTAGCCGTGTGCATTGCGACGGTGACCATAAAGGGCATCAAAATCAACCAAGTTGGTAAACGAGAAACCTTTGGTGAACGCAGACAAGCCCATTGTCTTAATCAAAGTGTCCACACCGTGGCTGTTTGATTTGTTGTGTCCCATATCGTTGGTAATACCTGAACCATTGAAAATATCATTGATTTTACCGACAGCATAAGTTGAAACACCCGCATCCGCTAACTTATTCAACACTGTTGGTGCAAATGGCGATAAGGCATAATCATGACGGTTAGCCGTCCGCGTGAAATTCCCCGGTTTGCCAACATAAGGACGGGCAATGATACGACCAAGCAAAGCTGGACGTTCTAGGGTAATGCTGCGCGCGTATTCACAAATACGGTAAAGTTCGTCAAGTGGAATCACATCCTCATGTGCTGCAATTTGCAGAACAGGGTCAGCTGACGTATAGATAATCAATTCACCAGTCTCCATCTGACGGGGACCGAAGTCATCAATAACAGCTGTACCAGAGTATGGTTTATTAGCTTCACGAATGACCTTACGCCCTGAAAATTTTTCAATTTTGCTGATGATTTCTTCGGGAAAACCATTCCAGAAGGTATCAAAAGGTTCAGTAATGTTAAGTCCCATGATTTCCCAGTGTCCGGTCATCGTATCTTTACCTAAAGAGACTTCTTCTAATTTTGTAACATAACCAGTTGGATGGTTTTCCGCAGGAACTGTCTTAAGCGGCGTATCACGGGGGATATTTCCCAAACCAATTTTAGCCATATTAGGCACATTAAGTCCAACGGTTTTTGAAATGTGTCCTAGTGTGTCTGATGCACCATCTGGAACACCAGCATTAGAGAAATTGTTAGCATCGGGTGCTGCCCCAATTCCAACGGAGTCTAAAACAACAAGATGAATACGATTAAAAGTTGACATAGTTTTCCAATCTAAGATGACGGGACAAACACTCCGTCATCATCATTAATTTATTTATTAGCTTCCAAAATACGAACACCATCTTTACCTGCAACAATCACACGATTAACCATACCATTGAAGAGGCCGTGTTCAACAACACCGACTTGATGATCTAACATATTGCCAAAAGCAATAGGAGCAGGGATAGAGCCCAAATCCAAATCAATGATAAAGTTTTTCATGTCAGTCACAAAGCGAACACCATCATATTCGCGAAAAGAAGGTTTATAGCCTTTTTTCTCAAACTCTCGAAAAAGACGCTCAGCACCATATTGAACTACTTCAACGGGTAACCTAAAAGCTCCCAAAGTATCAACCAGCTTGCTTTCATCAACCACCCAGATATAGTCTTTTGTCGATGTTCCTACTATCTTTTCCATCAGCAGAGCACCACCACCGCCTTTAATACCATTGAAATTAGGATCAACCTCATCAGCTCCATCCACTGTCACATCAACAGAGTCAACCTCATCAATAGATTTGAGAGGAATACCTAAAGCTTGAGCTTGAGCAGTTGTCCGACTTGACGTCGTCACACCAATCACTTGCAAGCCCTCTTCTTGCACACGGCGACCGATTTCTTCAACAAAATAATAGGCTGTTGAACCTGTCCCAAGTCCCACAATCATACCATTTTCAACATATTGAGCTGCCCTAACACCAGCAATCTTTTTAAGTTCTTCCATGCGCTCTCCTTCATTCAGATATAATCACTTTATTATAACATGAATTGGATTTCTTGTTAAAGGAAATCTTCTTTGCCTATCTATCTCAAAATCTTGCGGCTTCCTTTTTTTTGCGCTAAAATAAAGCTATGATAACAAATGAATTTGATACTATTACTGCTATCGCTACACCTCTTGGCGAAGGGGCAATCGGCATCGTCCGTATTTCAGGATCGAAAGCACTAGCCATTATTAAAAAGATTTTTAAGGGAAAAAATTTGGATGATGTTCCCTCCCATACCATTAATTACGGACATATTGTTGAGAATGGGGCAATCATTGATGAAGTGATGGTCTCAGTCATGCGCGCTCCAAAAACGTTCACACGTGAAGATGTGATTGAAATCAATACGCATGGCGGTGTGGCTGTCACCAATGAAATCCTGCAGTTGGTTCTCCGCTCTGGTGCTCGTATGGCAGATCCCGGTGAATTTACCAAGCGTGCCTTTCTCAATGGACGTGTTGATTTAGCGCAAGCTGAAGCTGTGATGGATCTCATTCGCGCCAAAACAGACAAAGCCATGGCTGTTGCCGTTCAACAACTGGATGGCTCCCTTTCAAATCTTATCAATAACACACGTCAGGAAATTCTCAATACTCTGGCCCAAGTTGAGGTTAACATTGACTATCCTGAGTATGATGATGTGGAAGAAATGACGACAGCACTCATGCGAGAGAAGACTCAGGAATTCGAAACGCTCTTAACCAATCTTTTAAAGACAGCCCACCGCGGGAAAATTTTGCGTGAAGGCTTATCTACTGCTATCATTGGACGTCCCAATGTTGGCAAATCCAGTCTGCTCAACAATCTTTTACGAGAAGAAAAAGCTATCGTTACTGACATTGAAGGGACAACTCGCGATGTCATTGAAGAGTATGTCAATATCAAGGGTGTTCCTCTCAAACTGATTGATACGGCTGGTATTCGTGAAACTGATGATCTGGTTGAAAAAATTGGGGTGGAACGGTCTAAAAAAGCTTTAGAAGAAGCTGATCTGGTCTTACTCGTTCTCAACAGTGCTGAGAAACTGACTGATCAAGATCGAACTCTCTTAGAAATCAGCCAAAACAGCAACCGTCTTATCCTTCTTAATAAGACAGACCTCCCAGAGCAAATTGAAACGGATCAGCTTCCAGAAGATTGCATCAAAATCTCTGTCATCAAAAACCAGAATATTGATGTCATTGAAGAGCGCATCAATAAGCTTTTCTTTGATAATGCCGCCATTGTCGAAAAAGATGCCACCTATCTATCCAATACCCGCCATATTTCCTTAATTGAAAAAGCTCTTAAAAGTCTACAGGCTGTTAATGACGGTCTGGAACTCGGCATGCCTGTTGATCTCTTGCAAGTTGATATGACGCGAACTTGGGAAATTCTTGGTGAGATTACTGGTGATGCAGCGCCAGATGAACTCATTACACAACTCTTTAGCCAGTTTTGTTTGGGGAAATAATTGCCTTCTGCAAAAACATTAAATATAAAAAAGGTCGGAACACTTTTGCCCCATCCTTTTTATCTTATTCATTACAGCTACAACTTTAACCACATTAAACATTTCGTTTGATAAGTGATACTTTTCGATCTCACTAGCTCTCTCTTAATTAGACAGCTCTAACAATTTTTGAATATTTCCTCCCAATACCATATCTCTAATAGTATCAGTAGGTGCCAAGTATTCAACCAATTCCTTACTCATAAAGGGTTCTCCATAAGGAGCGTCAGAACCAAATAAACATTTTTGAGGAATTTCAGTGATAGCCATCCTTACAGCCAAAGTAGAGAAGGTTCCAGATAAGTCAATAAAAGCATTTGGCGTTTCTTTGACAAAATCAATAACATTCATCCAATAATACCCTCCCATATGTCCAAAGATTACAGAAATATGAGGGTATTTTTTTGTTAAGTTCATCAAAATTTGGATGCCTTTTAAACTGACTGGATTAAAAGTATGTACCCAAACAGGTAAACTAGGAAATTTAGCTAACGCTTGGAAAATAGTTTCTAATTGTCCAACCTGTTCATCTGAACCGGGAGTAAACTCTCCTAAGCCTTTCAAACCATTTCTTACAATTTGTTCTTCGATCCAATCAATAGTATCATTTAAAGATAAACCAAGCGGAACAGAACCAAAGCCATAAAACTTTTGCGGATACTTTTGAATCGCTTGCACAACTTCTTGATTATTTTGTTTCATTCTGTCTAGTGAAACAACCTGCAGTCCATCTCCACTTAGAACTTTAAAAAGTATTGACATCTCTTCTTTTAGTTCTTTATAGGAACGAGCTCTTTCAGGATGCGGTGTCGTACAAAATAAAATAGCTTTATCAACTTTTGCTTTCTCCAGTTTTTCAACCTGCGCTGCTATTGGAAACATAACATGCTGGATATTATCAATAATCATAAACTTATCCTCATCTACTAATTATTACTAGTAATAGTTAAATGACTGATTTTCCCCTCTTCAACCTCGGCAATATCGGTACCAGTCAAGGCAATATATGCTCCATTTTTTCTTCTGCAAACAACTCCCCAGTTGGCCTGTTGAACAGTATCCGATAGTTCCCGGATATCATATAAATGTCTTGTTTCAGCATTCCTACTAAAAAATTCTGTAAAAAATGAATCGATCTCTCTTCTTCCAGAATATCTATGCCCATCATTAGCCTCTATAATCGCATCATCTTTGAAGAGACAGCACAATTTCTGGAGACTTCTTTTATCAGTTACTGCCAAATCAGATAAATAAAAATAGTGTTCAAGTATTGTCATAAACAACCTCCTTTTTATTGTTCAATAATTATTGAACAATTTTATTATAATACTCTTTGTGTTAAAATGTCAATAAAAAGGAAGAAATAAATGAAATCACTATCACATCCATCTATTAATGATATTAATTTAGAGCAGATTCTCTCTGCACTTAGCGAACCAACAAGATTAGCGATATTCAAAGAACTGTATTCTGCTCAAGATGAAAAAAACTGTAGCTCATTTTCTAGTTTAGGACAAAAAAATAATCTCTCCCATCATTTTAAGACTTTAAGAGAATGCGGAATTATATATGTACGTATCGAAGGCCGAAAACGTTGTATCTCCTTACGAAATGAGGAATTAAACAAAAAATTTCCTAACTTATTAAAGGTTATCTACGATAATTCTTGACTGATACTTAACAAGCTGACTGAATATGCTTTTATCCATAAAAATACCTCTGCTTTCTAGTTTACTAGATCTCAGCAGAGGTATTTTTATATGTTCAGGTTTGTAGATACAGTGTCATGTCTGATTTTTATGATGATTGAATAATTTGCTGAATGATTTTCTTTAAATCCGGCACGACCTGCGCTTCAAACCAAGGATGCTTAGACATCCAAATTTGATTTCTGGGAGAGGGGTGAACGAGAGGGAAATAGTCAGGCAAGTATTTTTTGTAATGTGCAACTGTATCGGTCAATTTAACAGAAGACTTTTGATGTAAATAATATTTTTGTGCATAATTGCCGATTAAAATCGTCAACTGGATATCAGGCAGCAAATCCAAAATCGGCTGATGCCATTTCTGGGCAAAACCCTTTCGAGGCGGTAAGTCTCCTGATTTCCCTTTACCAGGATAATAGAAATCCATAGGGATAACAGCAAAATAGCCTGAATGATAAAAAGTATCATAGTCCACTCCCATCCACTCACGCAGACGATCTCCACTTTTATCATTCCAATACAGACGCGATTCTTGGGCCTTAATTCCCGGTGCTTGACCAACAATATTAATACGAGCCGTTTTAGGCGCTGCAAAAAGCGGTTCAATATTTTTTTCTGTAAAAACTTTATTTTGACTGTCTGCCATAATGGCTTTGGTAATTTCTTCAAGACTTGTCATAATAACCTCTTTCTCGTTATTAATTGGATAAGACCGTTACACAAATAATATTCGTTGAACTTTCTTGTCTCGCTATTTGATCAATTCATAAATGGCTTCTGCATAAATAGCAGCTGCTTTATACAGATCGTTCACTTCAACAAATTCATTAGCTTGATGCATGGTATCTGTCGAATGGGGGAACATAGCGCCAAAAGCAACTCCGCGCTTGAGCAAACGTCCAAAGGTACCACCACCGATAACCCATTCATGCCCTTTCTCTCCTGTATGTTTTTCATAAACCGCTAGCAAGGTAGCTACTAACGGATCATCCATCGGCACATAATGGGGTTTTTGTTCATGCTCAGACAGAGTAACCTCTCTAACACCTGATAATTGTTCTAGGCTGGCCTTGATGGTCTGTGCATCTATCCCTTGAGGATAGCGGAAATTAAGCGCAATGCTATTGTCTTCAGATTGGGAATCAAAACTAAAGACGCCAGGATTCATGGAAACAGAACCCATCTTCTCATCCTTATAGGCAACTCCCAGTTTTTCACCCGCATGATCATCTAATAAAACATTGGCAGCTAAATCCAAGTAAGCTTTAGCATCACCAGCAAAATCAAACTGTGACAAGAAGCGTGCCAAATAAGTAGCTCCATTGATACCTGCTTCTGGTGTTGAACCGTGAGCAGACTTGCCATGCAAGGTCAAGACAAAATTCCCTGCTTCTTCCTTAAGATCCGCTGTTAAAGCATGTTGTTCTGTAAAAGCGGTCAAAGATTCTTGCAATTCAGCTAAACGAATCGTTGCTGAAAAAACAGCTGTTGCTGATTCTGGTACCATGTTTTCACGCAGCCCACCTTTGAAAGATTTAAGGATAAAAGAACCACCATTGCTATTGCCAAAATGAAGGTATTCCGTAATATTCCCTTTTTCTCCATTGATAATTGGAAAATAAGCATCTGGTGAAAAACCAAAATCTGGCTCTGGCATGTCAACATGTTCAAAATAATAATCCATATCAGCCCAACCAGACTCTTCATCAGTACCAACAACAAAACGAACTTTCTTAGAGACTGGTAAACCTAATTCCTTAATAATTTTTAAACCATAATAACAGGCAATCGTTGGGCCTTTGTCATCACTAGCACCACGCGCATAGAGTTTGCCATTGATGATTTCTGGCAAATAAGGAGAGGTTTTCCAGCCGCTACCCGCTGGCACCACATCCAGATGGGCAAAAATGCCTAAGATCTCATCTCCTTGACCGTATTCAAAATGACCGGCATAGTTATTAACATTTTTAGTCTCATAACCATCACGCTCTGCCATTTTCAAAAAATGTTCAAGAGCTTGAACAGGGCCGGGCCCAAAAGGATGTTTTTTATCAGCCTTACTGTCATCACGCTCAGAATTAATCTGTAAAATCCGAAACAAATCGGCCAAAATATCTCCGCGGCGTTTATCTACCTCTTTTTGAAAATCTACAAACATCTTAGGTACAGCTCCTATCTTTCTTCAATAATTTCATCAACCGGCAAACGATAACTTGGTTCTATCTTCTCATCTGTATAACCAACTGTAATCAAGAGTTCTGGGCGAAAACGCTCATCAATATCTAAAATAGTATTGGTTTTCGTCTTATCAAAACCAAGAATAATATTAGACGAAATGCCCTGGTCAGTTAGAGCCAAGACCAGATTCATAGCTACTAAACCTGCATTTAAAGCCAAATATTCTCCTTTGGTTTGTTCATCAAAATCCGCAAACCGAGCTGGTAAAGTTTCCATGAAATAACCAATCATATCATCAGGCAGGTTTTTGCTGCCAATACGTGCAATTTTGCGCGCACGCTGAACTAAGTCGGTGTCGGTAAACAAAGCAATGACATACTGTGCGCCTTCAACCTGATCCTTATTTAAAGCAGGCAGGTCTTCAGCCAAGACTGCCTTTTTATCTTTAACAAGGACAAACTTCCAAGGCTGGATATTATGAGCACTAGGAGCTAATTGGGCAATCTCAATGGCTGTTCTAACATCTTTAAAATCAACTGCTTTTTCATTAAAATGCTTAGTTGCATGGCGCTTTTTATTCAGTTCTAAAAATTTCATAAACGAACATCCTTCTAATTCTGTTATAGTTGTTCTTTTATTTTACCACTTTTTGAAACTGTTTACAGCTTTTTCAACATCTTCTTTTATGATTCCATAATAAGTTGCTGATGTATATTGCCTAAAATTAAAACAGTATCTAACATTTAACCTTTTTCTCTTTCCTCTCGCAAGCTCTCCTGAATGTTCTCTGCGACATTTTTTGGAATGCCGCAGTTGATAATATCATCTAGGCTGGCCTTTTGAATATTAGGAAGATTCTTAAAGTGTTTCATCAGCAATTGCTTGCGCTTAGGGCCGAGCCCTGCAATACCGTTCAACTTTGATGAGAAGGTGTTTTTACCGCGCAGCTGCCTATGAAATGTAATGGCAAAGCGATGCACTTCGTCTTGAATGCGCTGCAAGAGAAAGAACTCTTCTGAATTTCTAGGCAGAGGAATCACTTCCAGCGGATCACCAAAGAGCAGCTCATGGGTTTGGTGCTTATCATTTTTTTGCAAACCAGCGATAGGAATATCGAGTCCCAATTTATTTTCGATAACGTCACGCGCTACATTAACCTGACCTTGTCCCCCATCAATAATAATCAGGTCTGGTGGTGTCAGTCCATCTCGCATGACACGGCTATATCTGCGATAAATAACCTCACGCATGCTGGCATAGTCATCAGGTCCGATAACGGTTTTGATTTTAAATTTACGATAATCCTTCTTACTTGGCTTGCCGTCCACAAAAACAACCATAGCTGCAACAGGACTGGTTCCTTGAATGTTGGAATTATCAAAGGCTTCAATGCGCACTGGCTTAGGAATATTAAGTAAATCTCCAATATTTTCAATCGCACCATGCGTTTTTCGAATATCTTTTTCCAAGAGATCAAATTTCTGCTGCAGGCTAACACGAGCATTTTTCGTTGCCAGATTGACTAACTGCTTCTTCTCGCCGCGCTGCGGTTTGATAATCTTAGTATTGACCACCGCTTTAACCAAAGTTTCATCAATATCTCTAGGAATAAAAATCTCCTTTGGAATAAAGTGACGGTTATCCTGATAGAACTGTCCTACATAGGTCAGAAAATCTTCCTCAGACTCATTGTAATAAGGAAACATATTGACATCGCGCTGAATAAGCTTTCCCTGACGAATAAAGAAAACCTGCACACACATCCAGCCTTTATCAACATAATAACCAAAAATATCACGATCCTGCATATCCTGATTCATGACGCGCTGCTTGGTTCGCAACAGACCAATGCCCTCAATAAGATCTCGGTATTCAGCTGCACGTTCAAATTCCATGAGCTCAGAAGCTTTGGTCATTTTATCGCGCAGTTCATTGACAATCTTATCGTCCCTGCCATTGAGAAAGTTTTTCACATCTTCTTTAAGACTATCCCAATAGGTTTGGTCAGTCTGACAAATGGTATGCGCCTTGCATTGCCCGAGATGATAATAAAAACAGACCTTGTTGGCTGGGTTGGTGCATTTTTTAAAGGGAAAGAGACGATCTAAAAGTCGCTTAATTTCAGTAGCAGCTCCCGAATCAGGGTAGGGACCAAAATAAAGACCGCCATCCTTTTTCACCTGACGGGTAATCAATAAACGCGGATAAGGTTCATTGGTAATTTTAATAAAAGGATAAGACTTATCATCTTTGAGTCTGATATTGTACTTGGGCTTATTTTCCTGAATGAGATTAATCTCAAGAAGTAAAGCTTCTGTATTTGACCCAGTAACAATGTATTCAAAATCCTCAATTTCCGAAACCAACAATTCTGTCTTGGTATTATGGCTGCCGTGAAAATAGCTACGCACACGGTTTTTTAAGTTCTTGGCCTTACCGACATAGATAATGGTGCCGTTTTTATCCTTGTGAATATAACAGCCAGGACTATCTGGCAGCAATTCCAGCTTATGTTTAATCAGTTCGTTCATAATCTTTATTATAGCAAAAATGACCTAACTTTTCTGACTTTACTGCGATTAGTTTTACTTTTATTCCTTCTGCTTTTTTGGTAAAATAACGACGTATTTTTAAAGAAAGGAAAAAGAATGTCTCAGTTTTTATCAAAACGTGTCTCCAACTATGAACTCTTTTTCGATCTTGCTGTTGTTTTGGCTATTGGTCAGCTGACTTCTGCTATTCATCTCAACCACATTGGTCTTCAAGAAGTTTTAGCTTTTATTACGACTAATATTATTATCTTTAATATCTGGCATAATGAAGTGCTTTATTTTAATAAATACGGAGATTCTAGACTGCAGGATATTTACACGATTATTGCTCTCATGTTTATAGTGGGCAATATTTCGCTCAACTTCAGTCTCAATATTAAGGGCTACTATGCTGGAAATCCTCAGCTGATGCTCTTTAATTTCCTGCTGATGCTAGCCTATGCTTTTATTGCTCTGCAATATTTTTTAAAAGGGAAAAAATTAGGTTTTAGTCATAATATTAAGCTCAGCATACTATCGCAGCTGAGTTACAGTCTGCCTTTGGCGGGTTTAGCCCTAGGTTTGCTACCTCTCAATATCTGGACGGCTCTTATTTATCTACTGCCCAATCTTCTTCCTATCTTCAGCAGAAAATTTTACAATCATCAGCTGGTCAACTTCCCGCATATCGTTGAACGTCTGCATTTGGTAACTCTTTTAACCTTTGGAGAATCCGTTATTGCTATTATCAAAACCTATCCTTTAAAAGATCAGCCTTTAACTGGATTCATGCTCTTTTTTGGAATGGCAACACTTTTTGTTTTTTATATGGGACAAACTTTTTTAAACATCAATCATCACCAAGAAACAACTGCTAGTATTCTCTTTTATGCTCACCTACCAATCTTTGCTGGTATTAATATTTTCACTGTAGGTATCGAATTTCTGGTTGAATCCCACCATGCTAATATTGGTTTTATACTGTTTCTTGCTGGTATTATTAGCTTTTATCTGGGTGTTCTAGCGACTTCCCGCTATAACAAAGACCTTTATCGCTTTGACCTAAAAGCTTGGCTGCAATATAGCTGCACTATCTTAACAGGTTTTATACTAATGATTTTACTGAAATCCCATCTCATTTTCTTAGCTTTGATTTTAGTCCTGCAAAATCGGCTTATGATGCGCATCAATATGGCTAATCGTCATAGAGCCCGTGAACGTCACAATGTTCCTCATCCAGATCCCAGCAAAAACTTCAGAGATTTCTCTTAGAATCAGTAAATCTATAAAAAAACTGAGTCCATGATGAACAGTCTCAGCTTTTTCGTACTAATAAGGCAAGGAGTTGCTTGTAATCATTGACTTCATAAGTCGGTCTTATACCGGTCTCATTGGTTTTGATATAAGGATTGTACCAAACAGTATCAATCCCTGCATTATTGCCGCCTTGAATATCAGCTAAGAGACTATCGCCAATCATCAGTGCTCTGCTATAATCAAAATAAGCAATATCATCAGCAATATAATCGTAAAAAGCCTTGTCAGGTTTTTGAAAACCAATTCTATCTGAGATAAAGACTTGTTCAAAATAAGATGCAATGTTGGAATTAGCCATACGCCCTGTCTGAATATTGGCGATACCATTGGTTGCTCCAAAAATACGATAACCCTCATCAGTTAGTTTTTCTAACAAAGTCTCAGCACCAGTCAAAGTCTGCCCTTGCTGACTTAGAAAATTCTGATAACGATGCGCAAGGGTACGACCATCCACTTTTTGACCAAAATGGGCAAAAAGCTTAGCAAAACGTGTGTTGACCAATTCTTTTTTGCTGATTTTATTCAAGGTCAAATCCTGCCAAAGTTGCTGATTCATGGGAATATAAAAATCCTTATAAGTCTGAACGTCAGGTACTTGGGCCTCTTCCAATAATTGTGTTAAAGCCACATCTTCTGCTGCTTCAAAATCTAAAAGCGTGTGATCAAGGTCAAAAAGCAAAAATTTATAGTTCACAATAGTCTCTCCTCAGTAATTCACTATGCTTATTATAGCATAATAAAAAGCAGGATTTCTACGAATAAAAGCAGGAATTGTAACCACAACCTAATGATATTAGTCTTTAAATTTATTAAAATCATAAGAAAGAAGTTTGGCATAATTTTCCTATATATTCCAAGAAATAAAAACTATGGATCGAAAAAGTTTGTCAATGTTTTCTACATCATCCTAATCATTAAAAACGCAATCTGTGTCACTGATTAATAAGACATAAAAACTTTGAAAGCGCTGAAAGAGGAGATTTTCAAAAAACTTTAGTTCTCGGTCAATCAGTTGCTCCGCTAAATCATATTTATCTAAATAATGGGCATAAAAGGTCCCTTTACTAATCATGCACTCCTTAATCAAACGAGTCGTCGTTAATTTCTCAAAAGGAACCTCGGTTAACAGCTTCAAGAAAGTTTCTTCAATACAGCAGCGAGTTTTAATCACTCGAGAGTCCGTTTTCTTTTTTGATTTATCCATTCTTTAACCTTACATCTTAAAAAGCGCACCCTTTTAGATGCGCTCTTTGTTTTAAATAACTTATTATTTTTTCAAGTTGTAGAATGATTTAAGGCCACGGTATTCAGCGACTTCACCAAGTTGATCTTCGATACGAAGCAATTGGTTGTATTTAGCAATACGATCTGTACGTGATAATGAACCAGTCTTGATTTGTCCAGCGTTGGTTGCAACTGAAATATCAGCGATTGTTGAATCTTCAGTTTCACCTGAACGGTGTGATACAACGGCAGTATAACCAGCTTCTTTAGCCATTTCGATAGCTTCAAATGTTTCAGTCAAAGTACCGATTTGGTTAACTTTGATAAGGATTGAGTTTGCAGCACCTTCTTTGATACCACGAGCAAGGTAGTCCGTATTTGTAACGAAGAAGTCGTCACCAACCAATTGTACACGATCACCAAGGCGAGCAGTCAATGCTTTCCAGCCATCCCAGTCATTTTCGTCCATAGCATCTTCAATTGTGATAATTGGGTATTTGTTAACCAATTCTTCAATATAATCAATTTGTTCTGCAGCTGAACGCTTAGCACCTTTTTCACCTTCGAATTTAGTGTAGTCATAAACACCATTATCGTAGAATTCTGATGACGCACAGTCAAATCCAAGGAAGACTTCTTCACCTGGTTTGTAACCAGCTGTTTCAATAGCTTTGATAATTGTTTCTACAGCGTCTTCAGTTCCATCAAACTTAGGAGCGAATCCACCTTCGTCACCAACAGCTGTTTCAAGTCCGCGTTCCTTAAGAATTTTCTTAAGTGCATGGAAGATTTCAGCACCCCAACGAAGAGCTTCTTTGAATGTAGGTGCACCAGCAGGTACAATCATAAATTCTTGGAAAGCGATTGGAGCATCTGAGTGAGAACCACCGTTGATGATGTTCATCATTGGAGTTGGCAGAACTTTAGTGTTAAATCCACCAAAGTAGCTGTAAAGTGGAATTTCAAGGAAATCAGCAGCAGCACGAGCTACAGCAATAGAAACACCAAGAATAGCATTAGCACCAAGTTTACCTTTGTTTGGAGTACCGTCAAGTGCGATCATTGCTTTATCAATAGCTTGTTGATCACGAACATCATATCCGATAAGTGCTTCAGCAATAATATTGTTTACATTATCAACAGCTTTTTGAGTACCAAGACCACCATAACGTGATTTATCTCCATCGCGAAGTTCAACTGCTTCGTGTTCACCAGTAGAAGCTCCTGAAGGAACCATACCACGTCCGAATGCACCTGATTCAGTGTAAACTTCTACTTCAAGTGTTGGGTTACCGCGTGAGTCAAGGACTTCGCGAGCGTAAACATCAGTAATAATTGACATTTGTTCTCTCCTTATGAGTTTTAATTTTTACATGTTAATCATACCACAAAGTTGGAACTTAGGCAAACCAAAAAAGATTTGAGAGTGGGAAACAGTCGCTATTTCTTAAGAACGGGGGGTTCTTCTCTCTCATTTCTAGGCGTTCAATACAGAACGCTCTTACAAACAAACCGTTTCACTCCAGTCTTTCGCATAAATCGATCAAAAAGTGATCCGAACAGAGCTCACGGAATGAAATAATCTCTAATGTGCTAACTTACCATGCTTAAATGTATATTGAAACGAAACTTCGTCCTAACTTTCTTACAACAAAAAGAAAAATCAAAGCAAGGTTTGAAACAATCTTGTATGAGCTCACAACCCTTGTTTTTGATTTTTTATTTCTGTTTAATTTAATTAGACAGTCCTTGATTTCTTTTGCGTCTGTGTTTGTGGTATCCAGTAAGCATTTTCAAAGTTTACTATATAAGGAGAAGACTTAGGAATAGTATAATAAAGCTTAACCTCAATTGTCTTTCCTGCTTCAATAATATCAGGAATTTTTTGCTTACCTGTATAATTACTTGGCTCAGCAATATCATAGTTTCTATCATAGATAAAGAAATCATCCGGACTAAATTGGATCATTTTATCAGTCGTATTCTTAACACTAACAGTAAGGACGATCTTCTTATCCTTTTTAGAAACACCTTTCATCTTGACCTTAGAATCTTCTTTGACTCCTGTTACCGTGACTTCTTCTCCTGTACTCATTTTAGCACTCTCTCCAAAAATATATTTGGTCACCTTGTCAGTAGATTCATAGTCATCACCATAATAATTATCTCTAATTTTTTCTCGAATTTTAAGATTTTTTATGGCCTTTTTCTTATTAGTAATGGTCCGATCTTGCATGCTATTTGTCGCTGTCCACTTATTAAAATCCTGTCTTGATGTCGCATACAAAGCCGTCATAACAATCGTAGCAATGAAAAAGATACTGGCTGTCACTATAAAAATAATGCCAAGGACTTTCCAAATATTGGTTTTATTTTCCATTTTTTACTCCTAAATATTTCCTGACTTCTTTTTCTGCTTAATCATCATAGCTACTAGAGGAATCATAGTCATCATAATTGTAACTATTTTTATAATCTTCGACTTCTTTTTCCTTATATTTTCTAATTCTCTTACGATAATGAACAATTTTGTCTTCTTTATCTTCAGATTTTTCAACTAACTGATGAACATTGTGATTGGATAAAACATATAAAGTCGTCAGTGTTGCTGTGGAGATAAAGAAAATAGCAGTTAAAACGATAAAGATAATTCCTAGAACCTGCCAAACATTGGTTTTATTTTCCATCTTCTACTCCCCAAACATTTAGTTATTGCTTGGTATTATAACACTAAAGCACCTAAAAAAGCAAATAACATTTAGCATTTCAAGATTTCTTTTTTAAAATAGTGTATAATTTTTTTAAAAGCTAATAAACGTAGAAAGTGAAGAAAAGATGACTGATTTAGATAAGAAAATTTTAGAAAGTGCCCATGGTGAGCATCGTTTAAATCCCGATGAGCAAAGAAAATATTTCGGTACTTTTGCTGAACGCCTCGTTTTAAGCATTCTCTTAGCGGATGCAGAAAATCAAGCTATCCTTGCAAATTTTGATCAGGTTCTACAGGATCTTAAGGCAAAATATGATTCTCTTTCTCTTAAAATTTCACCAAAATTATCCCTGACCAATCAGATGCTATACATGAAAAAAACACAAGAAGCTGGTCTGATAGCTACTATTGTTGCCGAAGATAAGAGCGATTCACCTTTTGGACTCCTAGTACATACTGACAAAGCCGAAAACATTGATAATCCAGATATTAAGGCTCTTTATCCCCAACTCTTCACAAACGGCAAAGAAACTGGACAGCCACATAAAAAAACCTTTTGGCAAAAATGGTTCCAATAATTAAAAATAAGCAAGTCTCAGCTCATTTGCCTTAGTTTTAAAAACTAAGCAGAAGAAACTGGTATTGCTTGTTTTTTTATAAATCTAAGCTTAAAAGATTACCAATATTTTGTGCTGTTCTCTCAAGATTTTGGCTAGCCTGCGCCAGCGTATTTTCCAAGGAATCAACCCTTGAAATGATAGGAAAGGCTGCTGCAATATGCGCAACTGGAAAATCAGGAAGATCATCCTTGAGACTACCACAAATAGCAATGACTGGCGTTTTACTCGGCGTGCGTCTAGCTACACCGACTGGCGCCTTACCCGATAAACTCTGCTTATCCATACGTCCTTCACCGACAATTACCAGATCTGCCTTTTGAACATGCTGCTCAAAATCCAAAATATCTAAAACCGCATCAATGCCTGAAACAATTTTTCCAGCTGCAAAGGTGACCAAACCAGCTGCCAAACCACCACCTGCTCCTGCTCCTTGAAGTTCCAAAATAGCTGGATTGACAAGCTCATAGAAACGGCGCATTGCTTGATCAACTGCTGCAAATTCCGTTTCTGCCAATCCTTTTTGACCAGCAAAAGTATAAGTTGCCCCTTGCGGACCACACAGACAATTCGTCACATCGGTAATAATCGTCACATCCAAATCTCTCAAACAAGCTGGAACAGCCTGATCCGAAAAGCTAACAATTTTACCCAAATTGGCCCCAATGGCTTCAACTTTTTCTCCCCTATCATCAAAAAAAGCATAACCCAGACCAGCTGCTAAGCCTAGACCACCATCATTGCTAGAACTGCCGCCAACACCGACCATAACTCTTCTAATCCCTTTTTGAGCGAGAAAGACAAGCAATTCACCAATACCACGATTACTAATTATCAAAGGATTTCTCTTGTCTTTAGGAATGTGTTCCAAACCTGTAATGGCCGCAATTTCAAAAACTGCCAAGTCATCCTTGTAGGCATACTGAACCTCAATAGGATCTCCAAAAGGTCCTGAAACCGTTTGACTTGCTTTTGTTAGCTGTAAACCCAAAGCCAAAGCTTCCAAGGTTCCTTCGCCACCATCACCAACGGGCAATAGATCAAAAGTTGCTTGAGGCAAGGATTTAGAGAATCCCTTTTGAAGAGCCTGTGCTACTTCCAGAGCTGATAAAGACTCTTTAAAAGAATCTGGTGCAATAAGAATATGCATGGCCACCTCCTTATAACTTATAGACAAAATAATATGTCGTCACACCTTCAAAAGGCACATCTGCTAACTGGCCATAGATATGAAAACCCTGCTTGAGATAAAAATCCTTAGCCTGATAGGAGCGCGTGCTTAAGGTCAGAGTCAAAATGTTATGAGCACGCGCATAGTCTTTGATATAATCCAATAACTGACTGCCAAATTTTTGCTTTTGAAAGACACTGTCCACTGCCAAATTTTCAATCTTCAGCGTTTGGTAAAGTTGCTGACAAGAAGCTGCTGCCAAAATGCGCTCAGCATCATCTTTGACCATAAACTGTACTTGTTTTTTCTGATTTTTAGGTTTTGCTTCTTGAAAGTACTGAACATATTGTTCTTCAAAAATCTGATTAAAAAAAGATGTTAACTCTTCACTTGTTTCTGAAAAATGAACGATCATCACCGCTACTCCTTTTTCTTTTATTATACAATAAAACAGTCATTTTTAACGCATTTTTTGTGCTATACTAATTTAACGAGGTAAAACCATGTATCAAACCATTCTTTTTGATTTAGACGGAACTCTGACCAATCCTGCTTTAGGAATTACCAACTCTCTTGCTTATGCTCTAGAGAAATTTAACATTGAAGTGACTGATAAGAAGGAACTCTACCGTTTTATCGGTCCACCCTTACAAGATTCTTTTGAAAACTTCTACCATTTTTCAAAGGAAGATAGCCTTAAAGCTGTGGATTTTTACAGAGACTATTTCCGCCATAAAGGGCTTTATGAAAATGAGGTTTATCAAGGCATTCCCGATTTATTGGAAAGACTGAAGGCTCAAGGAAAAAAGCTACTAGTGGCAACCTCAAAGCCTGAAGAATTTGCCAGACAAATCCTGAAGCATTTTGAACTTTTTGATTATTTTGACCTTGTCGCAGGTGCTAGTATGGATGGTAGCAGGCGTCTAAAAGGCGATGTCATTGCCCATGCTCTAACAAGTGCACAAGTCTCTAACCTTTCAGCGGCCATCATGATCGGTGACCGAGAGCATGACATCATTGGTGCCAAAAAAAATGGTCTAGATGCCATCGGTGTCCTTTATGGATTTGGAAATCGTGAAGAATTGGAAACGGCAGGTGCTAAGTTTATCGTAGAAACAGTAGAAAACTTGAGAAAGATACTTTTATAATAAAAAACTCTGAGCAGATAGGAGCTGACCAGAGTTTTTGCAATAAAGAGATATAGGGAAGTTCCGAAGGCAGGATGGCAATGATTCAAAGGTGGTGTTTATGACACACTCTTTTTAAGTAAGGTGACCATCATGTCGGTTTACGAGGCACTCGTGTTCATGTTAAACTTTGGCATTCTTTTATTGGCTTTATTGACCTATCTTAAGGATAAAAAATAAAACAGTAAAACCGCTCTTCCAACTTTGACAGAGTTGCGAAAAAGCAGTTTTTACTGTTAACTTCATCCGTCCCGTCTTTAAAACGGTCCTGTGAGAATGGGACAAAAATCGGTAAATCGTCATGAAATGGTGATTTCGATTTTGTTGTCCCACCTCCGCACAGTTTATTAGGATGGCTGCTATCAATTGCCTAGCAAGAGATAAGGCCTTCCAATAAACCACTGCGTCAAACATTTGATGTTGCACAGATTGAAGGAGTTTGAGACTTTTGTCCCAAACTTTTTGAAAACTTCTCGGTGGGAAATACGTGTTCCATCATCTTCTACCATGGCTTGACGTAAAATTTGTAAATCATCTTCATTAATTTCTTTTTGAGTGAAACTTGCTTTTAAAGTTTTTAGCTTCAAGAAAAAGCACCATTTTTGTAAAATAGTGCTCCTATATTGACTACAACAAAATTGAAAATAGTTTGAGTCTACACCACCCAATCGTAAGTTTGTAAAAACTTAGTTGAGTGACCTGAATTATCCTCTTTGTGATGTGCCAATTTGTAATTAATATCCAAACGAAGCAAGAACTCAGCAGGAAGTCCGGTCACCTGCTCTACCCGAACAGCCAGATCTGCATTAAGAAATTTCTTACGATTGAGTAAATCAGATACATGCTTTTGAGATACCCCAATGCGTTCTGCAAAATCACTCTGTTTAATGTGATGATAATCCAAAAGCTCCGACAAAGTATCCGCTGCAGAAGTCACAGCTGGTGCCATTATTTTATGATTTCTATTTAGCATAGCAACGGTCCTCCTAATGGTAATCTTCAATACTAATGATAGATAAAGTGACGATTTCAGATTTCTCAGTTACTAAGACATCATATTCGTCATAACCTTCAAAAATAATTCGCCAATTGGCACCTATATCAACAGCAAATTGATATTGCCTATCTCCTTTTAGTTGGTGCAAACGAGCTGGAGGTAAATGGGAAATCTGTGTTAAATTTTCAGCAGCACTGAATTCATCTAACCGTTGCTGAATTTTTAACGCTCGATCTTTGCCGTAATGTTTGACAAGCTGACGTTTATCATTAATTATTTTTGTTATTCTACTCGTTTCCCCAAATACTTCCATAGCACAATTATACCAAATTGGTATTTTTCGTCAAGTAAAATCAGTTTAATAGTAAAAATTTACTCTATCTAACTCAAAAATTATTGGAATGATTTTAGGGGTTACCCTCTTCTTCTGCTACCATCAGTGTTTCAGGCTGATAGTAAGACTCGTAATTATTATCAGGATTATCTGTCCACATTTCACATTGTTTAATAACAGTCACAATGACATCCTCAACACCTTCTGGTGGATATTTGTATTTTTTCAAAAGACGTTTGACAAGCATACGCATGTAAATAATTATCAACTATTTAATATACTTAAATTAATCTGCTTTTAACACTCCACAAATAATATTTAAATGAGAATGCTGAGAATTCGCTTTATTTTTAGATTGTTCAAAAATAAATTTATCTTCATAAACAGATTTATTGCCAAATACTTCTACAAATCTTTTAAGGTTATTCCAGATGTTTTCATGAATCTTCAAAGTGCTTAAGTTTCCTTCAGTATCTTTTAAGTTTCTTAAGAATATTTGCTGTTCTGAGTTAAATCCTCTCTGATTTAAAGATTGAACAATATTATTAAATTCTTTCCCACTCACATTCTGTTTTATAAAATTATTTTTATATCTTTGCATATTATCCAATAAAATTTTTCTTAATCCCAAAATATAAGTAGGCTGTTGTTCTAATTCTGATACAGTTTTTAAATTTTTATTGTATTCTCCAACTATCTCATTAGCAATATTCATCTGTTCAGCTATGCAGTTGTTTACTAGATTATCAGCCCTAACTATTTCAAGAGAAGCGTTTTTCTGTAAAATTTCTCTTATACTACTTTCAGCTTTTAAAAAATTGACTTGTTTCCTACTGGAAATATCCCAGATAGTTGGAGCTGTTTTCTGTATAAAATTATCATTAATATCATTTAATTCTGTTTGGAATAAAAGCATAGATTCTTTGTAACTAAATGAGTAAGGAAAGAATTGGAACTCTCGATTCTTTACAAAGTTATCACCAATTTTTTCATAAAAATCACGGACACGTTCACAAGCTTCAAATTCTGATACTGAAGCCAGAAGCTCATTTTGGATATTTTTTTCACTATTGTTATTGTTGTCAGATAAACTTTCAACAACACCTTTGTAGCTACCATTATGGAAAAATGGCAGCTTAAAATCACCTTGAGTATCTGTAGTAGCACCTTTTGCTTTGCCTTCAAATCTTTCTGAAAGTTTTAATTCAGCACTGATAACTTCTTCCGAAGGAAAAGCATAAACAAAAATCCTATTTTCTCCTTTCATTTTCGGTCTATCAATCCGTCCAATTCGTTGTTCCAAACGCATTGGATTATATGGTAGTTCAATAGTTATAATATGATCAGCATCTTGTAAATTTTGCCCTGTTGAGATCGCATCAGTACCAATTAAAACAGAAATTTCTTTTTTATCAAAAAGCTCATATGATTTAGAATTGGGTGAAAAACGTCCTAAGACTTCTTTTTTAGTACTTTCATCATGGTTAACACGATTAGAACCACCATAAATCATACCTACGCCAGCTTCTAAAATAGTTTTATCTAAAATCATTTCTTGAAAATAATTTTCTACTGTGTCCGAAAATTCTGAGAAAATTAGTACTTTTCCACCACCAGAGATAATTTCTTTAATTTGGTTCAGAATAATTTTTTGCTTTTCATCCTTTTTTGACGTGATTTCCCATTGTTCCAAAATTTCATCTAAATTTTGAATATCACTAATTGCATCTTCTAACATTTCTGTTAATAGAGGAGTGAGTGTTTGCTCTGTTAGTTTTTCATCAATTAGCCTAATACGATCGCGTTGAGATTTATTTAAATCTGCTTCATTATCATCAAAATCACTGCTAAAGTCGAACCCCTCTTCAAAATTAATGAAATCTTCTGCATAATCTCCATTTACTTTGGAATAAAAATGCTTTTTGACTTGAGAAAGGCTTTCGTTCTGTAAGTTCAAAATATCTTTTTGAAATGCTTCTAATTTCATTTTAATATTTTCTAAACTTTTCCCGAAAGCAGCATTACTGGAATCAGCCCTACGAAGCAACTGAAAGCGTTGACGTAAAATAACATTACTTTCTTTATCTGAGCCAAAATATTGCCAGACTGTGTCTTGATATGGTAATTTCAACTCAATAAGACGTTCCAGAATTTCCTTCAAAGCTTGAGATACATCTGGAGAATAAGTGATTGTAAATGGTTCTTCATTATCTTCGAGCGGGAATTCTCTTTTTGGATATCTATCTGATAAATATTGATCATTTGCCAAACTTGTTCTGGTTCGCTGGTAAAACAGATCTTTCCAAAATTCTACATAAGCATTATGGTTATAGTTTCCACTATCTTTAACATCATAGAGTAATTTCTCACGATTGCTCAGTACATAATTATAATATTGCCGTTGCTTTGGTACTTTTTGAATATTTAAAAAAAGCAATCCTAAACGAATAACATCTTCTCTAGAATTATTCCAAGGGGTAGCAGTTAACAAAAGCCCTCTAATTGTACGGCTTTGAGTATCTCTTGCATAAAAAACCATAGCCTGCATGTTTTGGTAAGCTTTATTATTTTTACGTAAAAAACCTTCATGAGCCTCGTCAATAACAACTAAAGCATATGTTTCAGCATACGAATGTACCTCATCTTCACTTAATCCTGTAAATTTCTGACGTGTGGTAACATCAATTTGTGATAGGGAAACTCCCACATTTTCCAATTCCTTTACCCATTGCTCTCGTAAACGATCATTTGCTAAAATTAATATTCTTCGTTTATCATTTTTTGATAATAAATCTTGGAGATATAATTTAATAATACTAGCAGCTTCTAAAGTTTTTCCTAAACCAACTCCATCTGCCAAAATTTGAGTATCAAAATCTTTAAGAGCTTGATAAACATGTAAAATACCATAAAATTGATGAGTAAAGTATTTTTTACCATTTTTATGACTAGGATAAGGTAATTTTTTCTCAATTTCCTTCACTCGACTTACTAAAGCTTCTGAAGTTTTTTTACCAAAATACTTTCCCAAGTTCCAATAAAAATACTCAATTGGTGTATAAACAACTTTTGGCTTGGAATAATGCTCTTTTTGGAATTCAAGATCGTTGAGTAACTTATCTGTATAAGGTTCAGAATACTCAAACCACATTTCATCAAACCAAGCTCTAATTGTGGGAAATGAATCTGAGGTAATCATGTTTAATTCTCTATTAGCAACAAGACCACCGTAAGTAAAATTGGAAGAACCAATTAAAACACTATTGCTAATGAATTCATCAGCAGCTGAAAATACATAAGCTTTTCCATGTAAAAACGCAATATCTGCCTTTGAATGAGTTTTATAAAATTTTTCATCTACAAAAATTTTAACTTCAATACGACCAGTTTTAATCCATTCAACTAATTCTTGGTAGAATTGGTTGTCCAAATAGAAAGATTCCGTACTATAATCAGCTAAACCTTCAGCAATTCCCAATACAACCCGTGTATCGGTACTTTTTGTATCATACTGATTACTTATTAGCAATTCTATTTTATTTTTTTCTGAACGTGCAAAAAAACGTCTAAAATCTTCTTCTAATTCAACAATTCCGCTCAACCGAAAATAGCCGCTGGCAATTCTTATTTTATTACTATGTTCCATAAGACCACCAATAGCACCACGCATTGTTCGTAGTTTATTGTCTATACGATTTTCAGTACCGATTTCAGGGATATAGTTATCTGATGCCATTATTCTCTCCTGTTATACGTTTAATAAATTTTGAAACAGTTGCTCTATTTACACCATAAAAGTGGGCAATTTTATTAAAGGATAAACCATTATTTCGCATTTCTAAAATTTTCACCCTGTGTCTGTAAAGTTTATAAGTTGAAATTTTAGCAGGTCCTTTTGGTCTTCCTAAAATAATTCCTTCTGCCTTTTTTCTAGCTAGTGCTTCTTTTGTTCGTTGTGATATTAAATTTCTCTCAATTTCGGCAGATAAACCAAAGGCAAATGCCAAAACCTTAGAATTAATGTTGTTTCCTAATTCATAACCTTCCTTGACAGTTAACAAAATAATTTCTTTTTCCATTAAATAATTTAACAAAGACATAATTTGTAAAAGATTTCTGCCCAATCTAGATAACTCACTAATGATTAGGATATCTCCTTTTTCCAATCGTCCAAGCAATTCTCCTAATATACGTTCATTTACTTTCTTTGTACCACTGATTATTTCGGATGTCCAGTTTTCAACTATCATCCCTCGTGTTTTTGCAAATCCTTCAATTTCAAATCGCTGATTTTCCACAGTCTGTTTATCAGTGCTCACTCTTATATATCCATAAATCATTCCTTTACACCTGCTTTCATAAAAGGAGCGATTATATTAAACAGAATAAAATAAAAATTTCCTATCGAAAAAATGAAAGTTGGATTATCTTATCTCAAATTGAACAATCGATTAAGTCTAAAATCGAATCTGTAGGAACGCCTCTTAAAGATTGGGATATTTCGATTAATTATGGAATTAAAACAGGTTATAATGATGCTTTTATCATAGATACGAAAAAACGTGAAGAAATTCTAAATAATTGCCAAACAGATGATGAAAGAAATAGAACTGATGAGTTAATACGACCAATTTTAAGAGGTAAAGATATTAGACGTTATTCCTATGATTTTGCGAACAAATATCTTATTACAACTTACAATGAGTATACCGATTCTAATGAGATTAAACATCCATCCATTAATATAAATGATTATCCTGCTGTTAAAAAACACTTAGACTGCTACTGGAACGAAATAAACAAACGCCAAGACAAAGGGGATACACCATACAATCTCAGAAGATGTGCATATATGGACGATTTTAATAAGCCAAAAATTGCTTGGAATAGAATAGCAAGTAAGAAATCTTTTGGTCTTATTGACGAAGGAATCTATATTCAAGATAGCATGCATTTTATAACTGGAGAAAATATAGAATATCTTGCCGCAACATTGAACTCATCACTTTTTATATGGTTAATGAATTCGATCGTTGGAGAATCCGCTGGTGGTAATGCAGGAAATGCTGATAATGTTAAAAATTTGAGAATACTAAAACCTACAAATGAAATAGATTGCAAAATCACGGAATTACTTAAAAATAATGACTCTGAGTCTATTGATAGGTTGATAAATCAACTTTATTTATTAACTGAAGAAGAAATCCAGTTTATTTCATCCTCTGTGAAATTATAAAGTTGATAAATCTCTTCATCTGTTATAGCCCTATCTTGTACATTTTGAGGAACTGGAATCCTTTCGAAAAATATTTTACTCAATTCTTTTGTTCCACCTTGTAATTCTGGAAAATAATCTTTAAAACAAACCTTAAAGACATTAGAGTTTAAAAAACTTGTCAAATAATTCAGTTTCTCACCGATCATGATGAAACACTTTTGATTTACCATAAAACCCTCGATATCAAGATAAAAAGGTAGATACTTTGTCATATTAGGATAAATAATTTTCGGTTTAGAAAAATCGTCCCAATAAGCTATGCTATCTTGAGTTTCAAACCATTGGTTATTCGTTTTTTTACGGGCATTATTTCCTATAATTCCATCAATGGCTTTTGCTCCAGATTGTTCTAATTTTCTTTTATCAAATGTTAAAAGGTAATCTCTGATAGCTGGATATTTATCAATATTATAGTGTTTAGAAGGAAAAGTGCAAATTAGATACAAATCTGCAAATTCGTAACTATAGCGCTTGATATCACGGCCTCTTAAAATTGGTCAGTTTTAAATTTCTCATCAAGTTGTATTAAACCAAAAAAGTCATCTTCTATATAATTCTTATTATCTACCAAAGAATCTGAATGTAATAATGTTAATTTCATCAAATATTTAGAATTATTTCGAGATAATTTATCAGGTGTTAAAATCAATCTTCGTCTATAGTCTGCTGAATCAAAAATAATGACTATATTTTTTCCAATGACAATAATAAAATCAACTTCTGCACTTGTCTGATCTCTTTCCATCATTGCCTGTGTCGCATGCAAAAAGAAAGTCTTGAACTGATTTGCACGAGTTTTGGTAGTTAGGTTATTTTGAGTAGTAACATAAGCAAATATACCTTCTAAATTATTAGGTCGCATAAAAGCAAAGATTGTATTTTTATCAAATAATTCTCTGATACTTTCAACTTTCTCAACTTTAAAACCAAGATATTTCGCCAAACACTCAACGCTACTAAAATTAGGTTCAAGTTGTTTCAATAATTCCACTGCAAAAAGATTTAACATTGTATTCCCTGCTTTACTTATTTTAATAAACATATTATACCATGAATATTAATTCTTAACTTAAGTAGTTTCTATTTCTACTTGTAAACAAATAACGATTTCCAACTTCTCACCAAGTATCAACTTACATTTTGTCCAATTTGTTTATTAACGCTCAATGTAAATTTACATTGGCGGTTAGAGAAAAATGATTTTAAAAAAATGGTTTCTTTTTGTGTATTTTCTAGTGGTTTACGAATAATATAGATGAAAGGTACTCTAATCTTTTAAATACGTTTAAGGAAGCGAATTATTACGCTCCATGTTATTAAAATGACAGTGACGATTCCAAAAAAGTTTAAAGATTAAGGAAGAGACAGAATTTTCTGTCTACAAAGGTATTGATGATGTTATTGTCCTAGCACCCAAATTGGAAAATCCCTTTAAGAAAAAGATAGATTTGAGAATGACAAACGATTTTGAAGGAGTGACTTTGTTGGATAATGAGTAAGAATTATATTCCTCAAAAACAAGATTTAGTTTGGCTTGATTTTGACCTATCAGCTGATAGGGAAATTCAAAAACGACGTCCTGCTCTTGTTATTTCCAGTCGTGCCTATGCTAGGCAGACTGGGTTTGTCACTATTTGTCCCATTACCTATGGGCAGGAAAAACTAAAAGCGCAAAATCTTCTGGTTGACCTTAGTCATCCAACTATTGATGGGTTCGTTAATCCTTTTCAACTCCATACCTTTGATTATAGGGCAAGAAACATCCAAAAGATTGGACAATTAGATACAGAGGCATTTCAAAAGGTTGTGCAACTTTACCAATATATTTTCGAAGATTAATTTTAATACTATCAAAAAAGCTGTCAAACATTTTTGACAGCTTTTTGAATGATTTATAAATCCCACTGGTCTTCTTTTAGTCTTTTCACTTGCCGTTTAAAGGATTGATTTTCTTTTTCTAGGGTCTTCAAAGTTTCTGTAATGTCATCAAGAAACTCATCATCTTCTTTTCTGACTATAACCTCGAAATGTGGCAGAAAACTTTTTCCAACAATGTCTTTTGCCGTTATCATTTTTGCTACTCCCTAATAATCCGTAATCTCTTTGCGATCATGAACATTACTTTGTTTACCTTGGCGAGACTTGAGAACGGCTTCGACATCGGCTGGTGTTACGCCAGTCTCAACCAGCATGACAGCCAAATGATAAAGAACATCAGCGGTTTCATTGGCAATCTCAATCTTGTCAGCATTTTTGGCACCGATAACCACTTCGGTTGCTTCTTCACCGACTTTTTTGAGAATCTTGTCCAATCCCTTATCAAAAAGATAATTAGTATAGGACCCTTCCTTAGGGTTTTCTTTGCGATCTAGCGCTTCTTTGTAAAGTGTTTCTAGCATAATTAAAATGTGAGAGTGTCTAAAAAGCGACCGAATTTTAGGAAATTATCTGGAAAATCAGGATTTCCCAGATAATTTATCTCAATTCCGAGCTTTTAGCTTGAACTCATTTCCTTTCTTTCGATTTTTTGAAAATAGCAGAGCTTAATTTTCATCTTGTTCTTGACTATAAATCTCATTAAAAAAACAAGAGTAAGCTCCTGTATGGCAGGCGGCGCCGACTTGTTCTACGGCAATGAGGAGAGTGTCTTGGTCACAATCTGTCTTGATGGACTTGACATACTGATAATGGCCACTGGTATCTCCCTTATGCCAGAGTTCATTGCGAGAGCGGCTCCAGTAGTACATTTCTTTGCTTTCTAAGGTTTTTTGATAAGCCTCTTCGTTCATATAAGCAAGCATGAGAACTCGTCCCGTCTGACAATCTGTCACAATAACTGGTAATAGACCACCTTGTTTTTTAAAATCTAATGACAAATCAGTCATTATCTCACCTCGATTCCATGCTCTTTCATGGCTTTTTTGGTATCCGCGATAGAAACCTCGCCATAATGGAAAATGGAGGCTGCTAAGGCACCTGTTGCTGGGGTCTTTTCAAAAACTTCCACCATGTGCTCCATATTTCCGGCACCACCTGAGGCAATGATGGGAATATCAGCCAACTGGGCAACGGCATTTAACATATCTAAGTCAAAACCAGACTTGGTGCCATCCTTATCCATGCTTGTCAGGAGAATTTCGCCAGCACCCAGCTGAACGGCTTCTTTAACCCAAGATAAGAGATCAATGCCTGTATCTTTTCGGCCACCTGCAACGTAAACATGCCAAGAATCATCTGCTTCTTTGCGCGCATCAATGGCAACGACCACACATTGGCTGCCAAATTTCTCAGCACAATCCTTGATCAACTGGGGATTGGCGATAGCTGATGAATTGACAGCGACCTTATCGGCACCAGCCTTAAGCATCTTATTCATATCATCAACTGAACGAATACCACCGCCAACGGTAAAGGGAATAAAGACTTGGTCCGCTACATGCCTTACCATATCCACTGTCGTTTCTCGATTGTCCGAGGTTGCTGTAATATCTAAAAAGACCAGTTCATCACAACCCGCTTCATAATAAGCACGCGCAGCATCAACAGGATCACCAACATCAGTCAGATTAACAAAATTAACACCCTTAACGACGCGTCCATCCTTGACATCTAGGCAAGGAATAATCCGTTTTTTTAACATGGCTAACCCTCAAATTCTCTTAAATCCTTTAGACTAATGTTGCCATTATAGTAAGCTTTGCCGACAATGGTTCCGGCAAGGCCAATCTTTTCTAATTGTTGCAAATCTGACAGGGCATGGATACCACCTGAGGCAATAACCTTGGCACTTGTCAAGTGAGTAATTAGTTTCTCATAATGCTCAAAATTGGGGCCTGTCAATGTGCCATCACGGTCAACGTCAGTATAGACAAAAAGTCTGACACCCATTTTTTCCATCTCTAAAGCTAGGCTGATGTAATCAACGGTGCTAGTCTCCAGCCAACCTTCTGTAGCTACCATCCCATTTTTAGCATCAATACCAACAACAATTTTATCGCTGCCAAATTTATCCAGAGCTTCCTTGACAAATTGGGGATGCTTAACTGCCATAGAGCCAATAATCACACGATTAATACCGACAGATAAATAATCTTCAATTTGTTCAATGGTGCGAATACCACCGCCGACTTCAATCGCCAAGCCTGTCATTTCTTTAATCTTGGCAATTAAATCACGATTAGCAGCCCGACCTTCAAGTGCACCATCCAAATCGACAACATGGATGTATTGGATACCTGCTTCCATGAAAATACTAGCTTGGTCGAGAACATTATCATTAACAACCGTCTCTTGCTCAAAATCCCCCTTGACAAGGCGGACAGCATGACCGTTTTTAATATCGATAGCTGGAAGAATTTGCATAATTAAGATACCAAGAGCGTTAAGAAAGCAAGAAGAAAATAGGAAACTGACGACGTGACTTTGTCACTAGGAAGTTTATCTTTTTCTCGATGCTTTTAGCTCGAGTTCAGTTCGAAAAATCTAACTGAACTTTCCTTTCTATATAGTTTAGTCAAGTAAGCGAGCTTTTAGCTCGAACTCATTTCCTTTCTCTTTCTTAATTATCTAGTCAGAAATAACGTGGTCATTCCTAGACTTTAGCTCGGGTTCGGTTCAAAAAATGTTTGAATGAACCGTCCTTTCTAATTTTATTTCCATCAGTAACACAAATCCACAAATTTTTTGAGAATACCTAGTCCGACATCACCCGATTTTTCAGGGTGGAATTGAGCGCCGTAGACATTATCCTTGTGAATCATGGCTGGTACTTCAATAGAATAGTCAACTGTCACATCAATGTATTCTTGGGGGACATCTGTAAAGTAGCTATGCACGAAATAGACAGCCTGACCTTGCAAACCGGCTGTCAAAGCTGACTTCTGCTTGACCTGCAAATCATTCCAGCCCATATGGGGAACAGGAAAACCAGCTTTAGCTGAAATTTCTCGACAAATACCAGAAATAAAGCCAAAACCAGCTGTCTCACAGTGTTCCAAACCTTTTTCCACTAATAATTGCATACCCAGACAAATGCCTAAAAGGGGGCTTCCTTTGGCAACAGCTTCTTTGATAACAGTCACAAGGCCTCTTTTTTCAAGTTCAGCCATGGCAGCTGGAAAGGCACCAACTCCCGGCAAAATCAAACCTGAAGCTGCCACAATCTTTTGCGGATCCGCTGATAGCTCTGCCTTGACACCAAGTTTATCCAAAGCCCGCAGGACATTAGCGGTATTGCCTGCGTCGTAATCAATAACTATAATCATAAGGTCTCCTTTCTCTCTAAATCCAAAGCATACATAGCAGTTAAATCAATGACTACTATCAGCGCAAAAATAAGAGTAAAAGTTTGATCATAAATCATCGCAAAACAGAAAATGGTTAGACCGTAGACGAAACATTCCAGAGCGAATTTAGCTCTTCCCTTCAGGCTATTGGTAGACTTCGGAGCACCATAGCGAGACCAAATGAGAGCAATAATCAGTCCCAAGAAAGGATATAAAACTCTGACTACCAGACTGTACTCACAAAATGCTGCTGCGGCTAAACCAATTATTGCCGAAATCTCCAAGACAAAACGAAAAAGAAGTGTCAAACTTGAAAAAATTTTTCTCACGGAATTCACCTTATCTTAAAGCATCCCTTTTGTAGAATTAACGCCCTTAATTTCTGGATTGATGGTCACTGCTTCACGAAGCGCACGGCCAGTTGCCTTAAAGAGACTTTCTGCCTTGTGGTGGTTGTTCTTACCATGCAAAATCTTTAAATGCAGATTCATTTGAACATTAAAAGCAAGAGCTTGGAAGAATTCTTCTACCAATTCAGTATCAAAATTACCTAATTTCGGATTGTCAAATTCCGCATCAAAAACCAAATAAGAACGTCCGGACAGGTCAAGGCTGGCCATGCCCAAGGTTTCGTCCATGGGCACAAAACTTGTCCCATAACGGTTAATACCTACCTTATCTCCCAAGGCTTGGCGCAGGGCTTGACCAAGAGCAATACCGACATCTTCCACCGTATGATGACTATCCACATGCAAATCGCCATCAGCCTTAACCACCAAGGACATCCGTCCATGACGAGCAAAAAGGGTTAGCATATGGTCAAAAAAGCCCACGCCTGTCTGAATATCCACAGGTTCCTGTGTATCTAAATTCAAACTCAGCTTAATCTTGGTTTCAAAGGTATTGCGTTCGATTTTTGCTTGTCTCATTTTTTCACCTCATCTAATATTTCAATCACTTTGTACAAATCTGGTTCATTGATTTGGTAGGGTGCTTGTTGGCGGACAATTGGTTTGGCACAAAAGGCAATACCGATTCCTGCCTCATGAATCATGGGCAAGTCATTGGCACCATCACCCATGGCAATGGTTTGTGAAAGGACAAGTTCATTTTCTATTGCCCAATCGCGGAGCTTTTGTACTTTGATTTCCTTGGTCACAATATCTCCGTATGTTTTGCCAGTCAGGACACCATCAACAACTTCTAAATGGTTAGCCTTAACATAATCAATGCCAGCTTCTGCTGCTAATCTGTCGACTGTCTCATGAAAGCCACCTGAAACCAGACCGACTTTGTAACCACGCGCATGCAATTCCGCCACCAATTCCTTGGCATTTTTATTGAAATGAATGCGGGCATAAACCTTGTCAAAAATAGATTCTGGTAACCCTTTCAAGGTTGCCACACGCTCCTCAAGTGCCTGACGGAAGTCCAGCTCCCCTCGCATGGCCCGCTCGGTAATATCGGCAACTTGCTGACCAACTCCAGCCTCATCTCCAAGAAGATCAATGACTTCTTCCTGAACAAGGGTAGAGTCAACATCCATGACCAAAAGTCCCTTAGTTTTTGTCATTTCTCACCTCAATTGCTCTGGCATGTGCCTGCAAACCTTCGGCATAGGCAAGGGTTGTAATGTCTTTTTCAGCTGCATTAACGGCAGCCTTACTGTATTGCGTGTATTGGATGCGCTTGACAAAGTCATGCACACCAAGTGCTGATGAAAAACGACTGGTAGCTGTTGTCGGCAGCACATGGTTGGCACCAGCATAATAATCACCAATTGGTTCACTGGTGTAATGTCCAAGGAAAATCGAACCAGCATTTTGTACCCGTTCCAAATAATCATAAGCTTTATCTATAGCAATTTCTAAGTGCTCTGGCGCCACTAAATTCATGAGTTCAAACATGCTCTCCACATCTTGGGCAATAATAATTCGACCATTATTTTCAATTGAAGGACGAGCGATAGCCTGACGTGGCAAGGTTTGCAACTGCTTTTCAATTTCTAATTCAACCGCATCAGCCAATTCAGCTGAGTTAGTCACGAGAATAGCACGGGCACGTACATCATGTTCTGCTTGAGACAGCAAATCAGCAGCCACATAAACAGGATTGGCTGTACTATCTGCGATGACACCAATTTCCGATGGTCCAGCAATCATATCAATGCCTACCACACCATAAACCAACTTTTTAGCAGTTGCTACAAAGATATTGCCCGGACCTGTAATCTTATCCACTTTAGGCAGTGTTTGTGTGCCATAAGCCAAAGCTGCAATTCCTTGGGCACCGCCAACCTGATAAATTTTATCAACACCGGCCAGTTTGGCAGCAACCAAAATAGCTGGGACAAAATGTTCCTGCGGCGGTGTAATCATAATGATTTCTTTCACACCAGCAATTTTAGCTGGAATAACATTCATGAGTACAGATGATGGATAAGCTGCTGTTCCACCGGGAACATAGACACCAACGCGCTCAATGGGACGAATCAGCTGTCCGCGAAGCACCCCTTGAGAGGACTGATCTTCAAAACCTCCTTCTAATTGTTGCTTATGGTAGGATTCAATATTAGCTTTTGCATTTTCAAGTGCTGTGAGAACATCTTTATCAATCTTGTCAAAAGCTTCATTGACAACTTGATCCGAAACGTGCAATTCGGATAATACAACATGATCAAATTTTTCAGAATAAGCTCGTAAAGCCTCATCACCTTCTTCTTTGACTTTTTCGATAATCTCACGAACAGTCGCTTCAACATCTAAATTTTCCTTGCTGAGTTCCAGCTGCTCTTGATATAAAATGTTAGAAATCTCTTCATTTGTTCCTGTTAAACGTTTCATTTAAAAGCCACCTCTCTATCACCGACAAGGTTTTCCATTTTCTTGATGAAAGCCAATAATTCTGGTTTATTTTTCAAACTGGCCTTATTGACAATCATGCGAGCTGAAATACGACAAATATCTTCAAAGACTTCCAAGCCATTAGCGACTAGTGTATTGCCTGTCTCAACAATATCGACAATGGCATCCGCTAAACCAATAACAGGGGCAATTTCCACACTTCCTTGAATAGAAATAATCTCAACATCCTCCCCTTTTTGATTGAAAAAGTCTCTGGCAACTGTTGGATATTTGGTTGCAATCCGCTTGCGTTTATGATCACTAGGATTATAATCTGGTGTGGAGGCTACTGAAAATTTGCAAAGTCCAAAATTGAGATCCAGCATTTCCAAGTAACCTGTCGGATGTTCAATCAGAACATCTTTTCCCACAACACCAATATCAGCTACACCATGACGAACATAGGTTGTGACATCTGGTGCTTTAACAAGCAGAAAACGAAAGCTTTTATCTGGACTTTCAAAAATCAGATTACGACCCTTATCAGCCATGAAAGACATGTCAAAACCCGCTCTTTCAAGTAATTTGACCGTATCCTTTTCAATTCGCCCTTTTGTCAAGGCAATGGTTAATTGTTTTGTCATAATTCCCTCCTAAAAGCGAATGTGATCATGGATAGCCTGATAAACACTATCAATATCAAGTGCCCAACCGATGGCTGTTAATTCTTTAGCACCAAAACGCTCAAACAGCTTATCATAGCGACCACCTGATACAAAAGCATCTGGAATCTTATCGCCAAATACCTTGAACATAAGTCCCGTATAATAAGGCATACTAGCAATTTGTGCCAAATCCAAAGTAATCTCTGCCAATGAAACCGCCAGTTCTTGCAACAAGTCTTCCAAATCAGTCAGGGCTGATAAGATTGTCTGATGATTAGTTAACTGGCGAGCTTTTTTCAAGACCTGATGACTCTCCCCAAAAAGAAAAGGAAGCTGTCTTATCAAGGCATCAAATTCACTAGGGTAACGATGGGTAAATTCGTTAAGACCTGTGATATTTTTATCTTGAATGAAAGTTGTTAACTCTTTCTTAGCAGTTTCAGGAATGTCTAAATTTGCAAAAATGGTCTGCAAGATATGTGCATGAGAAAATTCAAATTTATAATCTTTTAAGCCACTGGCTTTCAAAGCATCTTTAGCTGAAAGCAGAGCATCTTTAATGGCATCTTGAGTCTTGTAGCCAACAATTTCAATACCTGCTTGTGTGTGCTCATTAGCCAAACCGCGCAGCTCCTCATTATACTTGAAAACCTTGCCCGAATAAGAGAACTTAATCGGTGTTTCAACACGTGTCGAAGCAATGACACGACCGATTTGGCTGGTAATGTCGGGACGCAGACTGAGGAGATTTCCTTTCTTATCAAAAAGGTGGTAATGCTCAGAAGAAACGTCATCCGCAAAAACTTCAAAATGTTCTAGAGTTGGCGTCTCAATGCGATTAAAACCTTGTTTAATTAAAAGATTACTAATATCTCGCTCAATCTCATACATGACACGTGCTCGCTTGAAGAGCTTATCGTGCATGCCAACTGGTAAACTTGTTTTCTTCATCCTCTTATTTCCTCAATGGCCTTAACGACCTCTTCCATTTCCTCTTGTGTCCCCATCGAAATCCGCAAATAATCTTTAATCCGTTCGACTTTTGGAAAATAGCGGACATAAATTTTTCTGGCTTCTAATTCTTCAAATAGCTTTGCTGTCGCAAGATCATGGGGTTTTGTCAAGACAAAATTTGCCTGACTAGGCAAAACATCAAAACCCTGTTTGACTAACTGCTCAGAAAACCAAGCTCGAGTCTTTTGAATCTTTTTAGCATTTTCCTGATAATAGGACCAGTCTTCAACGGCTGCCGTCGCCAACCTTTCAGCCAACAAATCAACAGAATAAGGATTGATGGAATGTTTAACAGCATTCATAACAGCAATCAAAGGCTCATTGGCAATGGCATAACCAACGCGCAAACCTGCTAAAGCCGCATCCTTAGAAAAGGTACGTGTAATAACAAGATTATTATACTTATTTAATAAGGAAAGAGCCGATTGACCGCCAAAACTGATATAAGCCTCATCAATAATGACTACGGTATCTTGATTGGCTTTGAGAAGCTTTTCAATTTCATTCAGAGGCTTGTAAATGCCAGTAGGGGCATTAGGATTGGTCAAGATAATCCCGCCATTATCAGCTAAATAGTCTTCTGTCTTTATGGTGAAATCCTCAGCTAAAGGAATTTCATGATAGTTAACCCGATAAAGATCTGCCCAAACCTTATAAAAACCATACGTTAAATCTGGGAAAAGGACGGGTTCATCGTTATTGAAAAAGGCCAAGAAAGCGATAGATAAAACATCATCTGAACCATTAGCAATTATCAACTGTTCAGGCTTAACCTTTAAATTGTTAGCCAAGGCAGCTCGCAAATCAGCCTGTTCAAGCGTCGAATACTTACGTAAACTATCAACATCAAAATTGGTTAAAGCCTCACGAACTTTGGGACTAACACCATAAGCATTTTCATTGGTATTCAACTTAATCATCTTCCTTTCAGCAGGTTGAACTCCTGCTACATAAGGTTCAATTTGTCGTAATCCTCTAATCATATGTCACCTCAACAAACTATTCAAAAAAACGCCCTCGCAAAAAATTTGCAAGGACGCTGACACACACGTGGTTCCACCTTCATTCAGTAGCCTGTCGCCAAGACTACCCTCAAGGAGTTTGAAACTCCTATTCGTAACGTGAATAACCCGTCGAGCACTACTTTCCCACGATTTGGCACCCGCACTCAAGAATGTGTTACCTAAGCTTTTTGTATGTTTTCAGCTTCCCATACTCTCTGTTTCATTTCTTAGATTTTTTTCTCTCATCGCTTTTCTATTTTCTTTATTTTACAAGAAAATTCTGAATATTGCAAGCCTTAAATTTTATCTGACTGCCAATAAATGAGCGATAATGCTTATGATATCATCGTAATGGCATTTTATTACTACTATCTCTTATTCAAAGAGCAACGGTTTTGAAGCCGTTGCTCTTTTGTTTGAGCTAGGTCACTATTGTCCCAAGCTCTTGGTTATTAATTGATCTATCTACTGTTTTTCAGATGAAAACTGAAAAATAGCAGCAGCCATAATTAAAATAAATACAAAACCAGCTAAGACCTTTAATATTGGCCACAAGAGCCAAGCAAGTGCCATTGAAGCCAACAGCATGACCAATAATTTCAGTATCTTTTTTGATTCGTTTTTTCTGCCAAAATTCCGCACCTCATTTTCTTACTGCTGAGTATATGCAATTTCAGCAGCTAATGCCAAACCTTGAGCACCCAGAAATACCCAACCAACTGGATTTGAAGCTTCTGCGATTGCTGCAGCGCTAAACCCAAGACAAGCCCCGCAGAAACCAACACTCGACTACATCTACACCCCCTACTATACAAAGAAATCAAATAGTTAGTGATTAAAATAACTATTTTTCAAATAGATATAAATAATTGCTAGTGCATTGATCACGAGTAAGGCATAGATGAACAGTCTCATTTTATTATTTGGAAAGATAACCAATAAAAGTAACAGTATCGGTATAGCTCCCATGATAAGGCTAATAAATTTAGGAAAATGCATTTTAATACCCTTCTTTAAATCCATGGTCCCCATGTATCAACAGCCGCACCAGCCAATCCAAGGGCTCCGCCTAATGCAACACCATCTCTTACACCTTTAATTGTGGCACCTGATACAGTTCCTACCATTGAGCTAATTGCTCCACCAGTTGCAGCTCCATAAACGCCACCGGCAATACCACCTACGACAGCACCAGTAATATCAAGCAACAAACCTCCTCCTTCTGATTCAAAAAGAAGAGCTATGTCTGCTGCTTCAAAATTATCAAACACCATTGAGTTCAAAGTTCATATATTCACAAATATTCTCCCCTTATTTTTTGCCACATAATACAATATAAAACATTTCTGCATTTTTTGTTGAGAATAATGCTAAAATAAGTCACCCACTACAATTGACAATGAGCCAAAAACAAAAACAACACCGATTAGTAGACTAACCAGTGTTATCAGTATATTAAAATCGAATGGTTTCACGCGTTTTTTCATAAGAAGAAACAAAACGATCAGTAACGCCGGGTTCTACTGTCTCTAAAGAATAAGAAATTTCATCAAAAGAACCTTGGTAGTCATAATCAGTTTCAAAGAGCTTAAGGGCAATATCAAAGCTTTCTTGAACACTTGGTTCAAAACTGCGGTAACGGTTTGAATATTGCAGCAACTGCTCTGTCAGTGTTGCATTTTGAACAACACGGTAAGCCGTTTCTTCCAAATTCTCTACAGCTACTGTCGCTGCTTCTGTCATCCGATTGACGGTTTCAATATGAATACGAGCACGATTCAACTCATCCATTAAGGCTTCTAACTGAGCACTTGTTGTAAAGAAAACACTGAGAAAATCTTGCGGAATACCAGGCAAATTGCGTTTTTCCATAAAACGTTTAATGGCATGAAGCCGATTAATATAGCTATCTAATTTCTGACGTGCCGTCTTTTCAACATTTTCAATGTTTTTTAAGCTATTAAAAACATCCAGCTGACCTTCTTCAACAAGGTCAAGTTTCTTAATAGCACGATCAAATTTGTCTTCCAAAACAGAGAATGGTTTTTCTTGAGTATCAAAATTCTCAATAATCGGCAAGACATCTTTTTCTACACTAGCTATTTCTTCATTAAAGTCACGCACATTGAGTTCTTCTTTTTCATTTAAGATATATCTGTGATTGAGACGCTCAATTTCTGCTTCTAACTGCTCATTATTTTTCTTGGCATGTTCCAAGTAAGCCGGGATAATCTTTTTGCTTTTGACAATATTCTTATGCGCACGAATTTCACGTTCAAAAATATCATAAAGAGAATCAATTTTTTCCTGAATCGCTTCATTTTCAGACTCAGCCTTATCAAGATCTAGGGAAACAAGTTCATTGGAGTTATTGCCAATAGCTTCACGAACTTCTTGAAAACGTTCCTCAATATTCTTTTCAGGGAAATGATAATTTTCTTCCAAAAGACGGCGGTAGCCTGATTCCAAATCATCCAATTGATCTGGGAAATCATCTTCCAATTTAGCTACAATAGCAGGAATTTTCTCCGTCATTTGCCCAAGAGCAATGGTATGTTCTTCAGCACGATCAAGAATTTCTGATGCTTCAACAGGATCTCCAGATGAATTTAAAGTTACAAATTGCGAGAATTCAGCTTCAATATTTTTGAGCTGCTTTTCGATTTCAGGCATGGTAATACCAAAATTGCTATCTCCTTCTTCAATAGAAGCTTGCAAACTTTCATACATTTCAAGCGCATGTAAAACACGAGCACTGTTTTTTTCTTCCTGCTCTTTCAAAACAGCAAGCGCTTCTCTGATTGCCTTAATATCTTCTTCTGCTAGATTTAACTGGCTTTCAATATTATTAATTTGACTATGAGCACGAATGAAATTAAAGGTATCATTAAGGTTTTCTGCTTCAAAAATATGATTTTCAATATCACTAAATGAATTGAGTGACAAATCAACCCATTTTTGATTCCATTCACGAAAAGTCGTTTGACTTTGACCAATCAAATGCAGTTTCTTTACTTCTTCAATTTCATCATTGACGGGCAAATCAAAAAGATTTTGTTTGCGTTCTTCCAATTTTGTGATTAACGAATCATTTCGTTTTCTGATAATAATAGCAATAAGATAGGCAATAATCACTACCAATACAATTGCCACTATCAGCAATACAATTCCGCTAGACATCTCAATCTCCTTAAATTGTCTTTATTATTATTCAAAGTAGTCCATAACGTTACGATTATAACATACTTCTACTTGCTTTTCAAAAAAATTCCCGATTAAACGTCAAGCGTACTATAAACCGCATTTTCTTCAATAAAACCACGACGAGGTTCAACACGATCTCCCATAAGCATATCAAATATCTTGTCAGCCTCAGCAGCATCGTCCAATGAAACGCGTGCCATCAAGCGATTATCCGGATTCATGGTTGTTTCCCAAAGTTGATGATCATCCATTTCCCCAAGCCCCTTATAGCGCTGAACGGTCGGTTTTGAACGTCCTTGACTGTACTTTTCTAAAGCTTCCTGCAATTTTTCTTCTTGATCATTTCCGGGCTGAATGTATTCTTTAATATCACTGCCAACCTTAATACCATAAATAGGCGGTTGCGCGATATAGACATAGCCTGCTTCAAGCACCGGACGCATGAAACGATAAATAAGTGTCAAAAGTAAGGTTCTAATATGAGCCCCATCAACATCAGCATCAGTCATAATCACCAATTTTTGATAGCGCGATTTAGAAACATCAAATTCTGCCCCAAAACCTGTTCCCATTGCTGTGAAGAGACTTCTGATTTCTTCATTGGCCAAAATCTTATCCATGGTAGCTTTTTCAACATTTAGAATTTTACCGCGGATAGGCAAGATTGCTTGAAATTCACGGTTACGGCCAGACTTAGCAGAACCGCCAGCTGAATCTCCCTCCACGATAAAGAGTTCATTCTGAATGGGATCATTAGAGGAACAGTCTGCCAATTTGCCCGGTAAATTTGAGATTTCAAGTCCGGATTTCTTCCGAGTCACTTCACGCGCTCTTTTAGCCGCAATACGAGCTTTAGATGCTAGTATCCCTTTTTCAACAATCTTTTTAGCGATTTGTGGGTTTTCTAACAAAAAACGATTAAGAGCATCGCTGAAAAGTCGATTGGTAATTTTAACAACTTCTGAATTTCCCAGTTTGGTCTTGGTTTGTCCTTCAAACTGCGGATTGGGATGCTTAACCGAAATGATGGCTGTCAAGCCTTCACGAACATCGTCACCGTTTAAATTATCCTCATTTTCTTTAAGGATTTTATTTTTCTTGGCGTAATCATTGATAACACGTGTCAGAGCCGTACGGAATCCTTGTTCATGCGTTCCACCTTCATGAGTGTGAATATTATTGGCAAAACTCATGATATTTTCATGAAAACCAGTTGTGTATTGCATGGCTACTTCGACAGAAATACCATCCAAAGAACCATCCGTATAAATCGGTTTATCAAAAATAACTTCTTTATTTTCATTGATAAATTCTACATAACTGACAATACCGCCCTCATAGTGAAATTCTTCTTTTCTTTCTTGTCCAGAGCGTTTATCGGTAATTGAAATTTTCAAACCCTTATTCAAGAAAGCAAGCTCTTGAATACGTTTGGCTAATTTATCAAAATCAAATTCGGTTGTTTCTGTAAAAATCTCAGGATCTGGTGTGAAGTGAACAATCGTTCCAGTAATATCTGTATCACCAATGACTTTTAAATCTTCAGCAACCACTCCGCGATGATACTCTTGATAATGAATCTTGCCATTCTTATGGACGCGAACATCCAACTGTGTTGAAAGAGCATTAACGACAGAAGAACCAACACCGTGAAGGCCTCCAGATACCTTATAACCGCCGCCGCCGAATTTTCCTCCTGCATGGAGAACAGTAAAGACGGTTTCTACAGCTGGACGACCTGTTTTTTGCTGAATATCAACTGGAATACCACGACCATCATCAATAACCGTAATAGAATTATCTTCTTCAATAAAAACCTGAATGTGACTGGCAAAACCCGCCAAAGCTTCATCAATGGAATTATCAACAATTTCCCAAACAAGATGATGCAGCCCTTCTTTTGAAGTTGAACCAATGTACATCCCTGGACGCATACGAACAGCTTCAAGTCCTTCCAAAACCTGAATTTGACTGGCATCATACTCTTGTGCTAATTGATCTAAATTTTTATTTTCTTCTGTCATTCTTTCCCTTTACCTTCATTTTATGCTTTCTATCAAAGACTTTGACCCATCTACTAAAACAGTATCAAAACCAGCTGCCTGACCTGCTTGAACATCAATCTTTCGATCACCAATGACAAGAGCATTTGTAAGGGCGTATTTTTTCTTTAAATAGAGCATACTGGCTGGATCTGGTTTTCTGGCAAAGCCATTACTGGCAGTAACAACTTCTGTAAAAAGAGAAGCAATCTTTGTTTTATCTAAAATTTCCAAAACTTGATTATCGCGATGAGAGACCAAAAAATTCCGCCCTCCACCAGCAACAATCTTCTCAAGAACTTCCCTAGCTCCTGCAAAAAGAATAGGTTTTTCTAAAAATGCAGCTTCATTTTTCTTATATGCCTCTCGAAATGCTGGACAATTTGGAACAAAATAAGAAATGGCAGTATCCGTCGACTCCCGAAGTTTATCATAAACCTGCTTATAAGTTGCAGTAAGCCCAAAATCAGCTAAAGTCGCAACAAACGCTTTGGTTGACATACCATAGTTATCCAGTAATGTTCCGCCTAAATCCCAGATGTAATCATGATAATTCATGCCTTTCATTATAACATATTTTTAAGTTTTTTTACAGATACGATCCTAAGAAAACCAAGCCTTATCCCTTTGTTGCTTTCATATCTTAATCCGATTTCGAGCTTTTTTAAAGTTTGGTTATAATAAGAACCTGTATTCATAACTTTTTTAACAGTTTCCTTGGGTAGTCGGGATGGCAAAACGAAATACCACTGTTATGGCTATTGGCTGCATCTTGTATTAGCTTAGTATGAAAAATATTATTGATCCTTCGTATTGAGCATCGCAGTACTGTTTCTCAGTTCCTTTCTAAGCTTTAAACTAAAAGTCTCGAAAATTTCCTTCTTAAGTATTGTTATAACAGCCAATTTCTTTTTGTCAGTGCTTATAGCAACCTTATTGCCGCTTTCTAAAAACTATTTTTACGCTTATTAGTATATCGAAAAGAGCCTTAACTTGTAAGACTCTCCTTTTTGATATGAGCAAAATAGCGTTCTGTGGCTTTTTCCTGATTGAGACTATTTTGATAAGACATAGACAAGACCAATCCAACACCAATCAAATTGGAAATCAAGGAACTTCCTCCTTGGGAAATAAAAGGAAGCGGAATACCTGTTAAAGGCAAGATACCAACTGCTGCTCCAATGTTCTCAAAAATATGGAAAAGAATCATCATAATAAAACCAGTTGAAATATAAGTATAAAACAGATTGTTTGACGCAAAAGTGACACGCAACATACGATAAATAAGAATTAAATAGAGGGCTAACACAATACTGCCGCCAATAAAGCCAAAATTCTCAGCAATGACTGTAAAAATCATATCACTTTCACGGACAGGAACAGGAAGTTCAACAATGTTAAAGCCTTTTCCAAATAAGCCACCACTACCAATCGAAATCATGCCTTGAGTTTGTTGGTAAGCAATGCTACCAGCATAATCAAAGGGATTTAGCCAAGCTGAGAGACGATTAATTTGATAGGTATCTACTCCCATATGATGATAGAGAAATTCCTTACCACCAGGAATTAAAAAAACAACCATAAAAAGAGCAACTATCAAGGCAACAGCACCGACGACTGGCAAAATAATCTGCCAAGAAATACCTGCGATTAATACCAGACCAGCTAAAATAGCCATAAAAACCATAGCAGTTCCCAAATCTTTTTGCAAAGCTAAAAGAATCATAATAGGCAGTGTTAACAATGCAAACCAGAGTAAAAGTTTCCCATCTTCTTGCAAATTCTTTTCTTTATACTTTTGTTTAAAAGTGACCGTTAAGCGTGCTAAAATTAAGATATAGGAAATTTTCATAAACTCCGAAGGCTGAAATAAGGTCACTGAACCAATGGAAACCCAGTTTTTAGCACCCGTCGAAGCAACTAATTCAGGACTGTAAAAGATCAAAGGAAAAATCATTAAAATTAACCCTAAGCCATATAAATAAGGAGTGATTTTCCAAAGAAATTCTGTACTAAAGAGCATGACAACAAAACTAATAGCAGCTCCCATAATCAACCAAATCAACTGTTGTCCCATCACGACCATAATTTTACTAGGATAGTCGTGAATTGTCGCTGTATAAACAGAGAAAAGTCCTATCAAAACTAAAAAGAAAACTGGTAAAATAAGAGAATAATCCACCCGACTATCAATCGGCTTTTTTTTGCTTGCCATAATTACTCCATAAGAATGTTATAAAAAACATTATATCATTTTTAAGACTTAATAGTATCTGAAAAATGAAATATTATCATAAAAATAAAGAGTGGAACAAAATCGGGATGTCGTAGATATCAATTTTCTCACTCTCTTGTTTTAAGACTCCGGTAAAAATCATCCACTAGATAAGGTCATCCCCCGCAAAGTTGATTAAGGAAAATTTAAATTTTCAAAAAGTCTTTAATAGCCAGCAAAGCTAAATTACTGCCAGCCTGACAATGTTGTTCGCCACCACTTTCCTGCGTAAAAAGATGCGTTTTTATTTCTGCTGCATTGCTGAGTTCTTTTTTGATTTGCCCAAGACGTTTAACTGGCACATATTGATCCTTTTCTCCAGCTAATAGGAGGACTTCTTGATTAATCAGAGGTCCCAAGCCCTTCATATTGTGTTTTTTAATATTTTGAATCAAATCATAAGGTGTTTTTGTCCCAGTCAATTGATAACCTCGCTTTATTTTCCAATTTAAATCCAAATCTCTTGTCATAGCATGCGTAAGCAAAACATCAATCCATGTCTTACACTTAAAATTGACTAAAGTTTTAAAAATAAAAGCTAAAACTGGGTTCATAGCAATGGTCAGAGCATCCAATCCTTGATAAAAAATGTCTAAAGCAATAATCTTCTCAATTCTCTTTTCAAAAGCAGCTGCTCGCATGACAAAGAAACCTCCCCAGGAGAGTCCCAAAGCTGCCACCCTATCCAAAGAAAAATAATCTAAAACAGCTGCCACCGGCTTTTCAAAATTCATTATGAAATGACTTTTCTCTTTTTTAAAAAGCATATTTCCTTGACCCGGACCATCAAAAATAATGAGATTATAACCATTATTTCTTAAAGGTGAAAACCATAGAATGAGTTCTTCCAGATTGCTGTCATAACCTCCAAAGATGAGTAAATTTTTCTTAGCAGAAGGTTGCATAAAAGTGACTGCTGGCAAACTTGTATTATCATAAGGGATTTCATGTCGTTCAAAGCCAAGATCTCCATAGGCACGATAAAAATTTTGCAAACGATGCTCTTGAATTAATTCTCTATCTGTATCATTCTCTAGAAGATAAAAGCTGGCTCCAAAAAAATAAGACGCTGCCAATGCATAATCTCCCTTGGCTTCTCGCATCAAAGCAAACTCTTTCCAAACCTTGTTCCAAGAGGAGATATCTTTTAATTGAGGAACAATTAGCTTGAGATCTTCTTCCACTTTTTCGTTACCTTCAAAAGGGAAGCAAAGACGATTAATTTGTAAATCAAATTGTTGATTTCCTGTATAGCGATAAAACATAACATTTCTCCTTATCATGTGATAATCACAGTATAGAAGGAAGCTTCTTGACAAACAAGCCATAAATTCTTATAATCTGTATGAAATTGAACATTTTGTCCAGAAATGTTTGGTAAAAAACAAAAAGGAGCCAATTATATGGCACAAGATATCCGCGTTTTTAAGAGTAAACGCGACATTGAAACAGCGGTCATCCAACTCATTTTAGAAGAAGATTTTAGTAAATTAACTATCCAGCAAATTTGTCAGAAAGCGCTTGTCAGCCGTTCAATATTCTACAGTCACTACTTAGACAAATATGATGTTGTGGAGCAATTAGTAGCCAAGACAATTACCCAATTAGAAACCATATTTTCTCAAAAATACCAGTCACAGGTTAGCCCAGAAAACTTAAAAGATTATCTAGCAGATATTTATCAATTTTATCAAGAAAATGCCCGCTTACTAAAAGCTCTTCTCAAAACACCATTAACAGGAGCGGGTAATTTCGAAGAGGCCTTCAGTAAACTTTGTCAAACCTATATTAACCATCTGGCAGCCACCACCAAAGACAATGACCATTTACCACCACAACTCTTAGCAGAAATTTTTACGGCAAATGTGGTCACTCTTATGAAATGGATTATTGAGCACGGTCCTTCAGAAAATGTCACTCATTTTGCGGATTGGTTGCATGATCTTTTTCTACAATACCTGCAAGAATGACTTTCGCTGGGAAAACACATGACAGTAGTCGGTTTTGCACCCAGAAAATAACAAAAAGCACTGTTAAGCAGAAAAGTTTTTCCGCTTAACAGTGCTTTTACTATCTTATATCCCCTGCCGGAATCGAACCAGCAACTGCTCCTTAGGAGGGAGATGTTATATCCATTTAACTAAGGGGACAAGCAACTCTTTCTATTGTACCCTAGACTAAAAATGAATGCAAGCCTTACCAAGCTGATTGAAACAATTAAATGAAATATCATTCCTTTTCTGCAATCAAGTAAACACCCTGCCACTCTTCCATTACAGCATTTCCTATCGCCAAAGCAAAGTCTGCATAAGAAATGGATTTACTGAGAAAAAAGTCTTCTTTTTGAGCCGAACTGTAGCGATTATAACTGCCAGTTCTTGCCCCTTCAGCAACATAAACTGGCGGAGGAATCAAATAGGTCCAAGTGTGGTTAAAAAATGACTTTTCCAAATAGTCTCTAAGCCTAGCATGAGCAATTCCTCCAGGCAGAGTTTGTCTTGGAAAATATTCATTCTCCCAAAAACGCTGATTTGCTTCTAATTTTAAAGCCCCTGCGCCTCCAACCGTAACAAGATGAGTTTTCCTTGATGGATTAAAGGCCTGATGGATCCGTTGATCCAGTTGAATTAAAGAATTCTCTGATATATCTCCCCGTAAACGAATGGCTTGAACAACTATGTCACTGTCAGTAAGAGCCTCACGTAAACTGCAGACGTCAGCAATATCAATCACTACTGTCTCTATGGCTGCATTTATCTTGGGCAGTCTTTCTTTATCTTTTTGACTTCTTAAGCCAGCAATTAACTGAATAGATTTGTATTTGGACAATTCTTTTATGACAAAGTTTCCTGTCCTGCCAGTTGCTCCTAATACCAGTACTCTCTTCATACTACTGTTCTCCTTTAATATCCAAAGTAAATGCAACAAGCATACTGAACAACAATAATAAAGCTAAAGTCAAAAAGGTTGCTTTTGCTCCCAGTACAGTCAATAACTGAACACCTGCAATCGGTCCAAAACTAGCACCTAAGAACAAAATAAAGGTGTAAAAAGAGACAGCGATTCCAGCTTGATTCTGTCCAAACCTTCCCACTAAAATAATTAAAGTGGGAACAATGATTGAAATTCCTGCTACAAATAAAAGACTCATTATAATCAATACATTGAGATATGAACAAAAAGCAATAATAAAAAGGGATACAAGCGAAAACAGCAAAGAAAGGATGAGTAGACATTTTATATCAAATTTTCTAGCTAATTTATCCGCAAAAGGAGCAAACAACATGCCAATCATACCTAAAGCTCTTATCTTAAAAATATTATCTTTACTTAAATGAAATGTATGAACCGAATAACCCTCTAAAACGGTGTAAAAAGCTACAAATGCAAATAATAAAGTCAGAGCAATCAGATAAAGCTTGATTAAATTCTTTTTCCTTAATACCTCCCAATAATGTCTAAACAGTTGAGAAAATAGAATTCCTTTACTTTGGTTAGAAACAGGTGAAGCATAGCTATATAAGATTAGGGCTGTTAGCAAATAAATTATTCCAAATGTACAAAAGACAGCCTGCCAGTTCAACAACCGACTAATGTAAGCACTCATAATTTGCCCGACAATTGCCGAAATCAAAAAACTGGCACTGACAAGGCCTACAACTGTCCCTTTAATCTCTTTTGAAAATTTTTCGGAAATATAAACAACAGCTACAGGGGCAAAGCTAGATGCGGCTATGCCCTGCATGATCCGTCCCATAATTAACCAAGACAACTGATTGCCAAAAGGAATGATAAGAGTAATAACTGATAATAAGATCAACCCTCCAACCATAATTCTTTTTCTGCCAAATCGATCAGATAAAACACCAACTAAGAGACAGCTTAAAGCATAGGCGAAAGAAAAACTGGTTCCCAACCAAGCTGTCTGTTCTGCACTAACATGAAACTGCTGAGTAAAAGCAGACATTAAAGGAATCGTTATATAATTACTGGCGACAACTATAAGGCCACACCAAAATAATAGAATAGCTAAACTTATTTCATTTATTTTGAATTGATTTTTTTTCATTTCCAATCCCTCCCCGAAACAAATAAACATTTTATGTAGAAAAACTACATTGATTGTAATATAAATACATATTAAAGTCAAGAAAAATTGTAGTTCTACTCTCAATATTGTAAAATAGAGGTATCAACAAAACTTAAAAGGACTTGTTTTATGGAAAAAAGAAACGAAGATTATTCGGCATTATTAGATGTCAAACTCCTAAAAAAATTAGTTGTCGGTATCGGTGAGGTTTCTAAAATCACTGGTATCCCTATTCGAAAAATCCGTTATTGGGAAGAAAAAGGAATCATCCACTCTCAAAACAATAAAGGGGGAACAACCAGAAGATATGATTATATGAATATCAAAAAAATACTTTTAATTCAAGAAATGCTAGAAGAAGGTTTCACCTTAGAAGCTTCTGTTAAAAAAGTTGAAAAACGTCTGTCTACTTTGAATGATATGTTCAAAAATTTATCCAATCATTTGGAAGACAGGCCATTGAATTCTGAAGACAAATAAAAAAGAGTGGAACACTTTGGTTCCAGTCTTTCAAAATATAGAAAAACTTTGGGATAGAAGATAATAATTATGAACTCTTAGAATTGCCGATATAACAGTATTCTAAGAGTCTTTATTTTGTCAATAAAAAAGATTGAAGAAACCATTTCTTCAATCTAGACAATCTAATAGACTGTTCCTATTGACGGACTTCCTTGATACGTGCAGCTTTACCTTGCAATGCACGAAGGTAATACAATTTAGCGCGACGAACTTTACCATGACGAGTCACTTCGATTTTTTCAACACGTGGTGTGTGAGTTGGAAAAGTACGTTCAACACCAACACCGCTTGAAATCTTACGAACAGTATACATTTCTGAGATACCTTGACCTTTACGGGAAATGACAACACCTTCAAAAATTTGGACACGTTCACGGTTTCCTTCAACAACCTTTGCGTGAACACGAACAGTGTCACCAGGGCGGAAGTTAGGAATGTCTGTACGGAGTTGACTTTCGGTCAAACTTTGGATTAATGGATTCATTTTTTATTCTCCTTCTCTTACTAATCATAAGTGCTCTGTCTCAGCGGATTAGCCGTTTTCGTGCGTCCATTACACACAAAGAGTATTGTAACAAATTTCATCTTGATTGTAAAGGAAAATATTTTAACAGGTATGTGACTCAATTTTTAAGAATGCTGCGTTTTCTCAAAAAGAGTAAGCTACTTTTCTCTAATCTCTAATTTTTTGAAGCGAGTAAATAGACTGCTTACGATTAACAACATAAGCAAAGGTCACCGCGATAAAATAAGCTGGTAAATTCTGATAACCAAAGACTTCACCACCAATTAAAATTGGAGCTAAGAAGGTATTAGTTGCACTGCCAAAGACAGAAATATAGCCCAGAGCTGCCACAAATTCTAAAGGCAGATGAAAAATGCCTGCTAAAACAACGCCCAAAGAAGAACCGATAGCAAATAAAGGCGTCACTTCTCCACCTTGAAAACCTGCTGCCAGAGTTATAACTGTTAGAAAAAGCTTTAGCAGCCAATCATAGACATAAATTTTCTCATCAGAAAAGCTAGCAGAAATCAGATTAGTCCCCAAACCAGAATAACGTCCTTGATAAAGGACTAGAAAAAGTAAACTAAGCAGTAAGCCGACAATAAAAATACGTCTATAAAGATTAGGAAGCAAGCGTGCCTGCACTTGCTTGCACCAAGCTAATAAAAAAGCAAATAAATTGCCTGCTAAACCAAAGATAAGTCCTAAAATAAGCAACTGAATAAAAACAGTCGGTGTCAAAGAAATTGTCCTTGACAGGGTATGTGCAAATTTTTCTAAACCAAGACTATGAGAGGTCAAACTAGCCGTAAAAGAAGCAATGGTCATTGGAACCAAAGCAGAAAGTCCTAGATTACCAAGAACTAATACTTCTAAAGCAAATAGTATAGCTGCCATGGGCGTCTGATACAAACCTGCAAAACCTGCCGCCATTCCTGTAAGCAGAAAAATACGCGATTTATTGGGAAAATGGAATAATCGGCTAAACCAGTGAGAAACTGTCGCACCTAGTTGGACAGCGACACCTTCACGGCCAGCGCTGCCGCCACAAAGATGAGTCAACCATGTTGTGACAATAACCATGGGAATGAGGCGTTTAGGGATATGGTCTTCCTCTTCAAAACCTACTTGAAATATTAAACCCATCCCCTTACTGCTTTTAGCACCCCACTTTTGATATAAATAAACAATTATTAAACCAGCGATTCCCAAAAAAGGAAGCCAGTACCAAGGATTAGCATCTCTAACAGCACTCAAATAGATTAAAACTCGTCCAAAGATAGTATCAACAAGACCGACAAGGGCACCAATTAGCAATCCCATAAAAGCTAAGTAAAGCAAAATAGAGTAAGACAGTTCATTTGCTTCTTTAATCTTTTTTTCAATCATAATGCTTTCTTTTTATAAAATACGTGATAAGAAAAGGATACTTATCTTATCAATAGGATTCTTCTTTTTAATTAATCAGGTGATATTAAGCAGTAACCTTTTGTGCACCATAAACACTGATTTGTTTTTTAACAATGCTGGCAAAACAAACCACAATAAAAAAGTAAGGAATGTTTTCAAAGCCAAAAATTTCACCACCGATAAAAATTGGTGCTAAAAAGGTACTGGTTCCACTGCCAAATACACTAGCATAACCCAAAGCTGCAACAAAAGCTATTGGTAAATGAAATAGGGGGGCTAATACCTCACCAAGTGTTGCACCAATGGTAAACATAGGCATCACCTCACCGCCTTGATAACCTGCTGATAAGGTTAATACTGTTAGAATTAATTTAAACAGCCAATCAAAAGGATAGACTGTTCCTTTAGCAAAACTAGCAGTAACCAAATCAGTACTCAGCCCTGAGTAACGCCCCATACCAGCAGCAGTAAACAAAACACTTAGTAAAAGCCCTACGATCATAATACGTTGATAGGGTCTTTTAAAGCGTAATATTAAACTTAATTTTGTTCTTCTCAGTAAGTAAGCAAATGATGTTCCAACTAAACCAAAGATAATGCCTAATAAAGCAAATTTCACAAATAAGACAGGATTTAACGTCATGTGAACTTTAATAAGATGGGTAAAATTTTTTAACCCCAATAATTGAGAGGTATAGCTGGCAGTATAAGCAGCTAGGCTGGTGGGTAATAAGGTTGATAATTCCAATCGGCCAATAACAAGAACCTCAAGGGCAAATAATATGGCTGCCATGGGCGTTTGAAATAAACCTGCAAAGCCAGCAGCGATTCCAATAATCAAAAAACTTCTAGAAGACTCTTCAAATTTAAAAACAGGTGAGAACGCATGAGACAAAGCTGCTCCTACCTGAATAGCCACTCCTTCTCGACCAGCGCTGCCACCAAAAAGATGAGTTAACCAAGTGGAAAAAATAGCTAATGGAACCAATCTTTTAGGAATAGTCACTTCTCTTTCATCAGCAACATCAAAAACCAAACTCATTCCTTTGATACTTTTACCGCCAAAATGATCATATATAAAAACAATCAAAAGACCTGCTAGAAAAAGAAAAGGAATCAAATATAAAAAATGAGTTTCTCGAAAAGCAGTCAGAGTATTTAAGACAATTCCAAAAATCATATCAACGATGCCAACCAACAAACCAACTAAAATAGCTGCACCCGAGATGAACAACAGATGACTGTTTTTCTTTAAATCAAGAAAAGACTTGATCTTAATCCCCATCTAATGCTCTCCTTTGATAATTCCTAGAATGTTTTAAAATATCAGCAAAGATAGCTGAAATGGTGGAGCGATATGTATCATTGACAACAAGGCCCGCTACTTTTTCCAACAAGATTTGTTCACGCTTTGTATCTAAGACCGATTTACCAGTTGCTTTTTTATAATCAGCAACCTGACTAACCAAAGTCATTCGTCTTTCTAAACACTGCACCAATTCTTTATCCACATCATCAATTTGTGACCTAATTTCTTGTAAGTCCATAGCCTCTCCTTTTACTTAAATTATAACAAAAAAAAGGCCTTGCTTCTAGCCTTTCTTTTTTTCAAATCGTTTATAAATAGCCAGTAATATCAATGCAAGTAAAACAATCAGTATTAATTGTTTCATATTTCCAGCTATAATGGCGTGGCCTCCAAATGCATAAAGGATACTGGTTGGTATAACACCTAAGGTGAGGCAAGGCAGCCAACGGTACCAAGGTATTTTTGTATCCAGAACCATATAATCAACTAAAAAAGAGGGAATAAAAGGTATCATATAGCCCAATGTCAGAGCAAGATAAGGATTTTTTATTTGAGAGAGTCTTTCAAGATGATGATTAAATTTACTGTCTCTTTCAGTCAAATCAACACGTGACATCATCTGAATCAGAAAAAAATGTCCTAAGATATTCCCTATGGTATTCATCAAAACGCCAATCCACGGTCCAAAAACTACCCCATTAAAAACAGATAAAACAGAACTAGATAAAAAAGGAATGGCGGCTGTTAAACTCGTTAAAACAGTTAAAACGAGAAAATTAAAGAGATTTTCCGAACGAAATTGCTGCTCAAAATTCTCTATCGCTTTTTGGGGATTACTTAAAAGAAGCCAATGATCCCAATAGCGATAGAGGACAAAGGCTACATAGGCAGCAATAATCACAAGTCCCAGTAAAAGAAAAAAGCGTCTAATTTGCTTATATCTTACATGTATTCTCTTCATAGTATTTCTCTAAAACGAATTAAATAGCATTAATAAATCATATTGTATTGTCTGCCTATTATAAAAGAAAGCAGCAGAAAATTCAAGTATCTTTTCAACCCATCCTTTCCCTTCACCAAAGAATCTTCCTAACTCTTAAAACTTTCTCTTACGCGCTAATTATTAAAAATGAATACGATTGACAGTAAATTTACAGATAAGCATGAAAAAAACAAGCAATATAATCGCAATGTTTAAGATGATTAGAATTAGAATCTCGTGGAAGTTTACACAAAGCTTTATAATCAGCCAACTGACGATAAGCACTGTATACTTGTTAGTAAATCTAACTACTGTTTCTGCCCTTCAAGCAAACAATCTAGCTTAGGAGCTTAAGAATGCTTATCTTCCAACTCCTAAGTTCATTATTTAACAAGATTTTTCTAACCAACCGAACCTTCCATACTCATATTAATAAGTGCATTTAATTCTACAGCGTATTCCATCGGAAGTTCTTTAGTAATAGGATCCATGAAACCATTGATAATCATAGCAGTTGCCTCTTCCTCACTAATCCCACGGCTCATAATATAATAAAGCTGTTCTTCAGATACTTTAGAAACCTTTGCTTCATGCTCCAAAGAAACATCTGAATTGTGGATTTCATTGAAAGGGATCGTATCTGAACTAGACTCGCCATCCATTAAAATCGTATCACATTCAATATGTGATTTAGAACCAGCACTGTTTTTTCCAAAAGTAACAGAACCTCGATAATCGGTTTTACCGCCATCTTTGGCAACTGATTTAGAAATCAACGTACTTGAAGTCCGCGGAGCATTGTGATAAACCTTGCAGCCTGCATCCAAATGCTGACCATAATTAGCAAAAGACATAGATAAAACAGAGGTTCTAGCCTGCCTGCCATTTAAAATCGAACAAGGATATTTCATATTAACTTTGCTGCCTAAGTTACCATCAATCCATTCTAAGGTTCCGTTTTCTTCTACCGTGCCTCTTTCAGTAACAAGATTATAGACATTATCAGACCAATTTTGAATAGTGGTGTAACGAAAAGAAGCATCACGTTTGACAATAATTTCAACAGTCGCTGCATGCAAACTATTGGTTGAGTAGGTTGGAGCCGTACAACCTTCAATATATTGAATAGAAGCTCCTTCTTCAATGATCATGAGCGAACGTTCAAATTGACCAGCATTCTCTCCATTAATACGAAAATAAGTCTGCACAGGAATCTGACATTGAACCTCTTTGGGAACATAAATAAACGTTCCGCCTGACCAGACAGCGCCATTTAAAGCTGCAAATTTATGTTCAGCAGGCGAAACAACTGACGCAAAATACTTTTTCACAAGGTCAGGATACTCCTGCAAGGCCGTATCCGTATCAGTAAAAATAATGCCCATTTTTTCAAATTCTTCTTTCATATTGTGGTAAACCACTTCTGACTCATATTGGGCTACTGCACCAGATAAAAACTGACGCTCTGCATTGGGAATACCTAAACGCTCAAACGTTTTTTTGATATCGTCAGGCACATCATCCCAGCTTCTAGAAGGCTGACCGCTAAGTTTCTGATAATAAATAACATCATTAAAATTGATACCAGACAAATCTGGACCCCATTTAGGCATGGGCAATTTGTAAAAAAGTTCCAAACAACGTAAACGATAATCCAGCATCCACTGAGGTTCGTTTTTGATTTCGGAAATATCTCTAACAACTTCTTCTGTCAGCCCCTTACCTGTTGAGTAAAGAGGCTTGACATCATCGTGAAAACCGAAAGCATAATCTCTATTCTTCAATCTGCATCACCTCATATCTAAAAGTAGACCTATTAACACTGAAAGAATTCGCTTTCTTTTTCATTATACTCTTTTTCTCGTGAAAATTCAGTTATAAAACAAAAAAGCAAAACAGTCTAAACTAAGAGTTGCTTTACTTTTATCATTGATAAAGATAACTTATTCTGCCTTTTCAGCAATTTCTTGGGCAAATTTTTCGAGATTTTCAATGTCTTCATCTTCCGCTGCTAAGTCAACCTTAACAGATTCTGCCCCTTTTGTCGCCCTTGTTCCTTCGAAAGCCATTTCAAAATCATCAACAGCCTTACAGAAATAATCATAGAAGGTATCTCCTGAACCAACAACACCATAGATTTTCCCAGATAAATCTAAGTCTTGCAAATCTTCATAAAAATCGACAATTTCATCAGGAAGCTCGCCATCACCATAAGTATAGCTTGCTACAATAGCAATATCAGCATCTTGAAATTCATCAGCATCAACAGTGGTGCATTCATCAACATCAACCGTATGTCCTAGCTCCTCAAGTTTCTGAGCAACAATATCAGCAATTTCCTCCGTATTTCCTGTCATACTAGCAAAAACAATCTTAGCGAAAGCCATAATACCCTCCAAAATAATAATAATTTGATTATAACACAGTTTTTCGACTTTTAAAAATTTAATCAGTCTGTCCATAGGCCTTTTTCAGTTCAGCCAAAAGTTCTGCCTTTTCAGCTTCAGAGGCAAAAGATGCCTCAATCGCATTTTGATTAAAGTGATAAAAATCTGCCAAACTGGTTCCGAAATAATCCACAAATAACTGATATTCCTTCGTTAAATTGGTATTGGAGACAGTACGGTTATCCGTGTTAATTGTTATCTTAGCACCAGCTTCATAGAGCTCTTGATAGGGAAATTCCGCTAGAGATTTGGCTGCCTTAGTTTGAAGATTACTGGTTAGGCAAAGTTCTGCTGTCACTTTATTCTCAACAAAGTCTGCTATCAATTCCGGATGGTCATGGATAGCTGTGACATGCCCCAAACGTTTGATTCCTAAGGCAATTGATTGGGCAATATGGCTAGGACAGCCGCATTCACCAGCATGAAAAGTCATAGGACGATCCAATCTTTGCGTAAAACGAATGAGATCTGCTATTTCTTGTGGCGGAAAATCATGTTCATTTCCTGCAAAGTCAAAGCCTGCAAATTCTAAACTTTTGGCTTGGTTAATTTGACGAAAAATCTCTTTTGTCAACTGTTTTGAGGACTGTCTCATCCCACAAATTAAAACCTTGGCAACAATATTAAAATCCCTTTGAGCCTTTTGCAGACCCTTTTCAACCGCCTCAACTACCTGAACAGCACTCAATCCCTTATCCATAGATAATTCGGGAGCAAAGCGAATTTCAATATAAAGCACATGTTCAGCAGCGGCCTGCTTGGCCACATCATAAGCTGCTAAACTAAGCGCTTTTTGTGTCTGTAACAGTGGTCGAATAAAGTCAAAAGTTTTTAAATAATCAAGCAAGGTCTCAGAATCCTCAGGAACAGTGACCAATTTTGCAAGTTCACTATCTGATTCAGGTAGCGCTATATTCGCCATTTCAGCTAATTCTCGAATAGTCTCAAATGATAGAGACCCATCCAAATGGCAGTGTAATTCGGTCTTTACTAAATCATGTAAAATATTTTTCATTATCAGACTCCACTTTCTATTGCTATCTATCATAGCACATTTCAGTTGATTTTCTCATTTTTCTGTGCTATATTTTGAAAATATCTTAAAATTTGAAAGGAGAAACGATGTCTTACTATATTCCACCAAAAGTTTGGTCAGCTGAGGAAAGCAACCAAGGAAAATTTTCTGCTATCAATCGTCCAACTGCTGGCAGTCGTTTTGACCAAAAACTACCCCAAGGTGATAAACCATTACAGGTTTATTCATTAGGAACTCCTAACGGACTCAAAGTAGCCGTAATGTTGGAAGAGTTACGCGAACTTGGTGTCAAAGAAGCAGATTATGACCTCTTCAAAATTTCAATCATGGATGGCGACCAATTTGGTTCTGATTTCGTTGCCATTAACCCCAATTCTAAAATTCCTGCTCTTTTGGATAAGTCTGATAGAGAAGCTATTCGCGTCTTTGAATCTGGATCTATCTTACTTTATTTGGCTGATAAATTTAACCATTTTATTCCTGAAGATTGGGCACAAAGAACAGAAGTTCTTAACTGGCTCTTCTGGCAAATGGGAGCTGCTCCCTTTGTTGGCGGCGGTTTCGGTCACTTTTTCAGCTATGCTCCTGAAAAATTAGAATATCCTATTAATCGTTTTACCATGGAAACCAAGCGTCAATTGGACTTATTGGATAAAGAATTAGCTAATAAGCCCTACATTGCAGGTGAAGATTATACCATTGCCGATATAGCTATCTGGTCTTGGTATGGACGTTTAGCACAAGATGCCCTTTATGAAGGAGCTTATAAATTTCTCGCTTTAGGCACCTATCAACACTTATTAGACTGGACTGAAAGAATCGCTCAGCGTCCAGCTGTCAAGCGAGCATTGGAAGTTGATTATAAAGCTATCAAATAAAAATAAGAGTCAATCCTTTCTAAGATTGGTTTTTTCTATGATATAATGTAAAAAAATGAATTGAGGAATTTATGACTGCTTTTAAAACTATTCTAGCTAAAATCAAAGCTTATGACACCATTATTATTCACCGCCATATGAAACCAGACCCTGACGCATTAGGCAGTCAGGTCGGCTTGAAAGAAGTGATTACAAGCAATTTCCCCCAAAAGACGGTGAAAGTAACAGGTTATAATGAACCTAGCCTTTCTTGGCTGGCTCAAATGGATGACGTATCTGATAAGGATTACGAAGGAGCTTTGGTCATCGTTGTTGACACAGCTAATCGTCCGCGTATTGATGATCAACGCTATTTAAATGGTAACTTTCTTATTAAAATTGATCACCATCCCGATGAAGACCATTATGGTGACTTATCTTATGTTGATACCAAGGCTTCTAGTGCTAGTGAAATTATCACTGACTTTGCCCTGAAAAATCAACTGAAACTTTCAGATCAAGCAGCCCGTTTGCTTTATGCAGGGATTCTTGGTGATACAGGGCGCTTTCTTTATCCAGCAACAACGTCAAAAACATTTATCATTGCCAGTGAACTCCTCAAATATGACTTTGATTTTGCTGCCTTAGCACGTCAAATGGATTCTTTCCCTTATAAAATTGCCAAATTACAAGCTTACGTTTTTGAAAATCTTGAAATTGATAAAAACGGTGCAGCACGTATTATTCTAAGCCAGAAAATCCTGAAAAAATTTAATTTGACTGACGCCGAAACATCTGCTATCGTTTCTAGCCCAGGGAAAATTGATACTGTCCAAGTTTGGGCCATTTTTGTGGAACAAGCAGATGGCCATTACCGCGTACGCCTGCGCAGCAAGTCGACTGTCATCAATGAAGTTGCCAAAAGACATGCTGGTGGCGGTCATCCATTAGCAAGTGGTGCCAATTCCTATAGTTTGGCAGAAAATGAGGACATTTATCAGGAATTAAAAAATCTGCTAAAATAGTATAAAAAACTTGTCAGTCGTCAACTTTTTTGTTAGAATAAAATAGTTACTAACTATGGCTCGAAAAGAGCTATGGCAGAAAGGAAATTTTTAAAAATGAAAAAAGATATTCATCCAGAATACCGTCCAGTTGTCTTTATGGATACTTCAACGGGTTACCAATTCCTCAGCGGTTCAACTAAGACGTCAAAAGAAACCGTTGAATTTGAAGGCGAAACTTATCCACTTATCCGCGTTGAAATTTCATCAGACTCACATCCATTCTATACAGGACGTCAAAAATTCACACAAGCAGATGGACGTGTCGACCGTTTCAACAAAAAATACGGCCTCAAATAATAAGAAAGAAAACCTTGCTTTGGTAAGGTTTTCTTTTTCTTATATAAGCTTCTTTTGTGACTCCACTTCTATTTGCAACACTTTACTGTCTTTAAGGGCATAGAGATTATGCACCTGATTGACAGCAATGCTAATCAAGCCCTGCTGGTTAAGGATATGCTTCTCTCCTGCTATTTCCACTTGCAGACTGCCTTCTAAAACCTGAATCAATTTGGTTAATTTGCTGCTTTCATTGCTAATAGACTCACCAGCTGGCATGGCATAAAGAGTGATGGGATTGTTTGTTTTCAGTTTTTTAGATAAAGAGCGACTAGCAATTTGTCCTTCATGATATTTAACCAATTCTAAGAGATTATCAATCATGGTCTACCTCTGGTTTCACAACGACTAGAAGCATTTGAAAAGCCTCTTTTGCATACAGACTATGCGGAATATTAGCCGGCATAACAATAGTTTGCCCAGCAACCACCTCAAAGACATCGTCATCAATAGTAATTTCTGCTAGACCACTTAAAACATTAACCATGGCATCACCGGGTGATGAATGACGTCCAATTTCTTGATCTTTATCTAAGGAAAAAATAGTCATGCCCAAGTCTTTTCGTTGAACCAAGGTTTTACTGAGCATTTGCTCTTCTTCAATTGGGACTTCTGTTTTTAAGTCTAATACCTGACTGTGCTGAATCTTGTCAATATAAACCATAAAGACTCCTTTCTTTTAGCTCCGTTAATAAATTTAAACCTACTTCTAGTATATTATTTTGTGCTACAAACCGCAATATAGGTCAAATCCTTTCCTGCTTTGTTAAAGAAGCGGTACATTTTCAGAAATTGCTGACGGTTTTCTTTCTTCAAACCTCTGTAAGTAATTCTTAGAGTTCCCCAAAACCCTTCATCCTTAATCATTCCCGGAATAGACATAAGGGTCAATTTACCATAGTTCAGTTTGACAGATGAGAAGCCCTGCTCTTCAAACAACTTTTGCCAATCAGCAACATGCAGAGGTTCAACATTAGCATTGATGGTTTGCCGTAAACTTGCTAATTGTTCTTCCATCCCTTCTTCTGTAAAAGAAACATCATGCGTTAAGAGACGGCCGCCGGGTTTCAAAACACGCAGATATTCCTTGATAGCCTTAATCTTGGCCTCATTAATAATAATATCAAAAGAATCATCGGGAAAAGGCAGTTTCATAGCGTTAGCTTGCTGCACATGAACCAATTCATCCAAACCTGCTTCATGGATATTAGCACGCGCTTTTTCCAAGGTCTTAGGATCCCTATCTACACCTTCAACTGAACAGCCGTAAGTTTGCGCCAGTTCTATCGAGGTTGTACACATATTGCAAGCGACTTCCAACACGTGGCTGTCCTTACTGAACTGTCCTTGTTCTATTAACCAATTGGTGGCTGTAATTCCACCGGGACGTAAACGTTTCTTGCCTAAACGAGCCAGAAAGTTATGGCCAACTTCTTTTTTTGTCATCTATATCCATCCTTTAAGAAAAAATTTTTGTTTAGGCATTTAGTTTATAAAATATTCTGAAAATAAGCAAGTTTCATTCTGCAAAGTATATAAAAAATAGCCCTCCATGGTTTCATACAATCATGAAAGACTATTTCTTTATTTTTTAACTAAAAGTTATTAATGAGCGACAATTTCTTGAGCAATTTGTTGGCCTGTCAAATTAGCTGGATAATAGGTTGGCCAATTTTCCATTTCTTCCAATAACTTATCTTGACTTTCGCTGCCCCAGAAAAGATGGAAGTGTTCTGCTTTTTGTGATTTAATGCCATGGTCACTAAACTGAACATATTTGAATTCTCCAGCCCCTTTATCCTTAGTTTCAAAGAGATAACGTACACCACGATTTCCTTTTTTATAAGTAAGGATTTTATAACCTACATATTTGTAAGTATATTTGTGCTCCTTACCCTTTTGCACAAAAGTAATAGTGTTCTTCTTACCATCAATCGTAATTTTTTCAACATCTGTCTTGTAACCCTTAGTATAGTATTCTTTGTACTCTTGAGCTGTCATGTCTTTTTTAGATTTGGCCTTATAATCCCAGACACTATCAAGGGTTCCATTTTCTAAATAAGGATAAATAGATTGCCATTTTCCTGACCAATCAGATAATTTGCGATTCTTGATACTCTTATCTTTAAAATATCCATTAGCAACTGTCTTGTCGCTATCCATTTCAGGTTTGATTTCTTTACCGGCAGAATCTGTTGTTTTTTTCAAAGCTTTTAGATTAGCACGCATTACGGAGAAATAATTTTCCCCTGCATCCATTTGCTTTTGTGTTAAACTTTCAAGCGGACTAAGCACAGCTGTTTTAACACCAGCTTCATCAGCTAAAGTTTTAGAAACAGCTGATGAAGCGTTTTCCTCAAAGTAAATATAGTTAATGCCATACTCTTTAACATATTTAGAAAGTTCTGCCAAACGTTTAGCTGAAGGTTCAGACTCAGCTGTTAAACCTGTAATTGGAATTTGAGTCAAGCCATAATCAAGCGCTAAATAGCCAAAGGCCGCATGCTGCGTAACAAAAGATTTTTGCTTGGCATTTGCAAGACCTTCTGCGTATTCCTTGTCCAAGGCCTGAAGTTTGTCAATATAGTTTGCTGCATTTTTCTTGAAGATTTTGGCACGGCGAGGAAATTTTTTAGAAAGAGCGTCACGGATATTTTCCACCAACTTAATAGCACGTTTTGGTGACAGCCAAACGTGAGGATCATAAGCATGGTGATGCCCTTTGTGACCATGTCCTTCTTCTTCTGTTACTCCTGGTGCTAAAATCATATTACCTGTTGCTTTTACAAATGGCACTTTTTGGGTATCAACAGATTTTTTAACAGATTTAACCCAAGTTTCCATACTGTCAGAATCATAAACAAAAGCATCTGCCTCTTGAATCCTTGTCACATCTTTGGTTGAAGGTTCAAAATCATGAACTTCCGTTCCTGCCTTAATCAATAGAGACACCTTGCCTTGATCACCAACAACATTTTTTGTAAATTCATACATAGGATAAAAGGTTGTGACCACATTAAGTTTACCATTACTTCTCTTCTCTCCATCTTTTGCCAATAGAAAAGCTATCACAACCGCTAAAATGACTAACAGAAGAGAAACGATAATAAAAGGTTTTTTCCGCATTTTAAACTCCTTTACTTAACCAGTTAATTATTTACTGGTTAAGTATACCATATTTCAAAATTTTTGCAAGCTTTTATATTTCAAAATTTTTAGCATAAAAAAGAAGCTGAAAAACTTACTATACTGATCCCAAGAATTAGACAGAAAACATCTAACTTGAAAATCATACAAAGTTTAGCTTCTCTATTTTTTAGGTGTTCATACTTGGAAAAATAATCATTTGAAACTAATCACTAACACCATAGCGATTGGTCATCAGATTACTAGCATCAAAGAGAATTTGTTCCAGAAGAACCTGTGTCTGTTCCTCAATAAAATCACTCATGGCTTGATTTTCCCCCTCAAAATCAACTTCTTCTCCTTTTGCTAAAGCTTCATCAACACGGTGGATCATAGCATGCCCTGCTGCCATTGTTTTCTCAACATAGGCTTCTAAATTTCCTTCGTGTCTATGATAATGTGAATCGGCAAGGGCTGCAATTAAACGGTTAGTCCAATAAAAATTATCTGTTGTCACCCTTGCACTGGTATTGGCAAAATAAGCTGGTGTTTTTGAAACTTGCGTAAAGAAAGGCACCATCGTATTAAAAGGCATGGAACCATAGGAAAGCCATTGAATCCCCCTAGTTTCTGGTGTTTGATTAGGACGTAATTGCAAAAGAGCTGTCTGGCTGGTTCGATTAATACCAATGGTTCTAAAAGTTGTTTGACTAAGGCGGTCTCCTTCTGATCCATAAGGATCAAAATTTGTATCCTGATAGTGATTGCTCAAAACATACTTAATGTCTTCCACCGTAATCTTACGATAAGGCTTTCGACACCAAGGAATAAAGAAACTCCGTGGATCTTGTTCGATTTCTGGATTTAAAAAGCGCTGTATAGCCCAAGAACGTGGTGTATTGTAATGTCTATCCTTATCTTTTTGACTGCCAAAAGCATAACGAGGATTAAAGTGCTCATTTGAATAAGTCAAATCAAGATGATTGTCAGCTATGAAATCTTTTAAATCATTGGAATAGCGATAATCATCGGGATTATTAAACTCAAAATGATCAATCCCTAACTGATTAGGATTAGTAACATAAGCATCATCGGGAACACGGCGAGCAATCCAATGATGTCCTCCAATTGTTTCCAACCACCAAATTTCATTGATATCTGAAAAAGCTATACCATTGGATTCATATGTACCATATTCTTCCAGAAGTTTGCCCAGACGCTCAACACCCTCACGCGCTGACTGAATATAAGGCAAAACCAAAGTCAGCATATCTTCTTCCCCAATACCTGATGCTACTAAAGGATCTGCTCCCAACACACGTGCATTAGTTGTGATGGTCTCTGTGGCACTCATAGCAACATTAGCAGCATTAATACCAGCTTCAGCCCAAATACCTTCATTGTCTAAAGCATTGGGAACGGAAGTATAGGATAAAGGGTTATCAGGTAAATCTATTTCAAAATTTGATAAAACCGATCGATAATGCTTTGGTTGATCTTCTGATTTTATCACTTCAAATTTTTTAGGACAAAAGACACCATTTTGTGAATCTTCTGTTCTGGCAATAATGGTAGAACCATCATAACTGGCCTTTTTTCCAACAAGAATGGTTGTACAAGTCATCATATTCCTCCTTAAATTAAGATACAAAGGGCGTTAAGCGGATAAAGGCAAAATAGGGAGTACGACGCGGAATCATTAAGATTCTAGGAGGACTCATCTTTTTGCCACAATCCACAGCCCGTGTTCAATTAAATCAAGATACAAAGCCCGCCAAGAAAGCGAGATGAAAATAGGAAACTGACGCCGTGTGACTTGCACACAAGGAAGTTTATCTTTTTCATGACGCTTTTAGGGCGTGTTTAGTTAGTAAGATAAAAAGGGCGTCAAAAACGAAAAGTCAAAATAGGATAAGACTAAAGAGTCATCAGTCTCTAAGATTTCTGTATTTTGACACAGCGTTTAATCCTTATTCAATTCCTTTCTTTATTATAAATCTTCAGCAATCTTATTAATTTTTCTTAACCTATGATTAACGCCGCTCTTGGTTAAGGGTACAGCTAAGCTATCAGCAATCTGCTGGATAGAAAAGTCAGGATGGGCTGCTCTGATTTGGGCAATCTGCTGCAATTCTATAGGCAAACTTTCCAAACCAACAGTTTCTTTTATTTTGTTGATATTATTAATCGTTTTGATACTAGCATTAATCGTCTTAGCAATATTAGCTGTTTCGGCATTGCTGGTACGGTTGACATCATTTCTTGTTTCGCGCATAACCTTAATATTTTCAAAAGCTTCCATACCTTCCATACTGCCGATAATAATCAGAAAATCCATGATATCTTCTGCTTTTTGCAAATAAGTAACTGCACCATGCTTATGTTCAATCACCTTGGTATCTAACATAAACTTTTGCATTAGTTTTGCTAAATCTTCAGCATGATCAAGATAAACAGAGAAAATCTCCAGTTGATATTTGCCCGATTCAGGATCTCGGATGGATCCAGTGGAAAGGAAGGCTCCTTTCAAATAAGAACGGCCAGCATTATCATCAGATAAAATTTGCTGTTCAATGCCAGTTTCAATTCCAAAAAAAGAATCCGAAAGCTGTAAATCGGCTAATATTTGTTCAACATTGTCATCTAAAAAAACAGTATAAACACGGTTTTTTCGCAAGTTGGTTTTGTGATGGTACTTTATCTCAGGATTAATCCGATAGAGTCGTTCCAATAATGCGTAAATATGGCGAGCAATTTTAGCATTTTCAGTAATGATGGATAAACTGAGCTTTTTATCTGCCAAGCCTAAACTCCCTGACATTTTAATAATAGCCGACAATTCATTTTTGTCAGCTGAATCCAAATTTAAGATTTCTTCTTTCACCTGTGTGGTAAAACTCATAGCTCTTTCACCTTGATTAAATTCATCAATTCATCCACAACACTTTTACCATTGTGAAAAGCACCGCCATTTTCCAAACAAAGAAAATTAGAAGAAACCACTCGGGGTACCTGCTCTTGAAGTCCAGCAAAGTCATGCTCTACTTGAATGAGGTATTCATCAAATTGATTAGAATTCATATAATCTTGAGGAACTTTTTCTACATTAACCAAAACGGTATCAATAAAGTTTTGCCCCAAATGACGATTGAGAACTCGCACATGATCAGCATCTGTAAAGTGTTCCGTTTCACCATATTGAGTCATAATATTGCAGACATAGGCTACTTCTGCCTTGGTCTCACAGAGTGCTTTTCCAATTTCATCAATGACTAAGTTTGGGAGAATAGAAGTGAAGAGCGAACCCGGACCTAGAACAATCATATCACTTTCCATAATAGCATCAACAACCTTACGACTGGCAGTCGGCTTAGCATCGTCATAGCTATTAGCCACATAGACATGATCAATCATTCCTTTATGCTTGGCAATCTGACTTTCACCAACCACTTCTTGCCCATCCTGAAAAACAGCATGAAGCGTTAAAGCCTTTTCACTTGAAGGATAAATCTTACCTGTTGTATGGAAAAATTTTGACAATATCTGCATAGCATTGTAAGTGGAACCCTGCATCTCAGAAATACCTGCAATGATTAAATTTCCCAAAGGATGACCAGCTAATGCCCCGTCTTCAGCGTTAAAGCGATATTGAAAGATTCTCTCATAAAATTTTGGCATATCACTCATAGCAACTAAGACATTTCTAAGATCTCCTGGAGGTGTTAATTGCATAACATGACGGATAGCACCAGAACTGCCGCCATCATCTGCTACAGTAACGATTGCTGTGATATCTACCTCTTCATGACGTAGACTGTTGAGAATAACAGGTATCCCGGTTCCACCGCCAATAACAGTTATTTTAGGTTTTCTCATGAACGATTCACCGTCTCTTTACGCCGATTTTTATCACGATGGCTCTCATTAACCGTCCAATTTTGTCCTAAATCTTGAGCCAGCCGATGAGCAAAAGCTACACTGCGGTGCTGACCGCCTGTACAGCCAATAGCAATAGTCAGAACAGATTTCCCTTCCTTTTGATAACCCGGTAAAATAGGCGCTAACAAAGCCAATAAGTGTTGATAAAATTCTTCTGACTCCTGATGCTGCATGACATAATCCGAGACATCTTTATCCAGTCCTGTTTTATCTCGCAGTTCTGGTTTATAGTACGGATTAGGCAGAAAACGCACATCAAAAACTAGATCTGCATCCAAAGGTAAACCATATTTGAATCCAAAGCTGACAACTTCTAAGCGGAAACTCGTTTGACTCTTCTCAACAGAAAATTGATCGGAAATGGTTTTACGGAGTTGACGCGGTGTTAAATCGGTCGTATCAACAACATTTTGGCTGAGATTCTTTAAAGGAGCTAACAATTCCCTCTCAAGAGCAATTCCATCTAGAACACGGCCAGTTGTAGCCAAAGGATGACTGCGACGTGTTTCCTTATACCGTGAAACCAATTCGCTATCTGTTGCATCCAAAAATAGAATGCGAAAATTAATTGTCTCATTTAAGTCAATCTTATCTAAAATAGAACTGACTTCCTTAAAAAAGAGACGGCTACGCATATCAACTACCAAAGCCACTTTATCATTTTCACCGCTGCTTTCAACTAATTCCAAAAATTTGGGAACCAATGCTGGCGGCATATTGTCAATGGTAAAATAACCCAAGTCTTCAAAAGACTGAATGGCAACTGTCTTACCGGCCCCACTCATACCGGTCACAATAACCAAATCAATTTTTTTCTCACTCATTTTCTTCCTTCACTCCCTCCATTTGATTTTGCATGCTTTCTAAACGTGTCAACTGACGGCTAATAGCTGCCAGCATTTCTGTCTGTAGTTTTTGTATTTCTAACAGCTCACTTTGGTCTTGCTGAACAATATGATCCAATTTAGCATGCAGAAAACGGATTTCTTCTTCAGATTTCTTATTAACATTAAAATCATTCAAAGCTTGCAAACGGTCATATTCTGCCGCCCGATTTTGACTCATCATAATGAGCGGAGCCTGCACTGCTGCTAGAGTGGATAGAGCAAGGTTGAGTAAAATAAAAGGATAGACATCAAAATGCAGACCAAACAGGCGCAACTGATTGATTAGCATCCAAGCTGCCATCAATAAAATAAAAGAAATAATAAAGGTCCAAGAACCGCCAAATTTAGCCACAGCATCGGCAATTTTTTGTCCAAAGGTAATCTTTGCCTGCAGTTGCTCATCAACATTAATATTGTCTTTTTCCTGACTGAGAGCTGTTACATAACCTTTGATGCTCTCATTTTTTTCCTGAGCCCGAACAATAATTTTACCCATATATCTAAGACTATACTTTGTTAAATGCACATAAGCAATAAAATCATCATCCTTAAGCTTAGGATAATCCTCTAATAGCTCATTTTTAATCCCTTGATCTAAATTTTTAAATAAGGCACCATCTACTTTTTGATAACTGCGGCCATCAAAAATATCTTTATAAGTTTGTTTCTTATTCAAAACCGTCGTCATATTTTTCTCCACCCTAACCAGAAAAGAGCCTGAGAATGACTTATTCTCAGAACGGCTTTCTTATGATTAATCATGTGATCCATCAATAAATTTTGCCAAGTGCTCTTTTTGATTCACTATTAAAAACTCTTTAAATAAGTTCAGCAATAACCTCAATTTCAATCTTAACATCTTTGGGCAAACGCGCCACTTCAACGGCTGAACGCGCTGGAAAATCAGATTTAAAAGCTGTTGCATATACCTCATTAAAAGGGACAAAATCATCAATATCACTCAAGAAGCATGTTGTCTTGACGACATGATCAAAGTCTGTTCCAGCCTCAGTTAAAATAGCTGAAATATTTTTTAAGACCTGTTGGGTCTGTTCTTCAATAGTTGTCCCAATCACTTGACCGGTTTCTGGTGACAAGGGAACCTGACCAGAAGCAAAAAGTAAATTTCCCACAATTTTTCCTTGAACATAAGGTCCAATTGCTGCAGGTGCTTTATCAGTATGAATTTTTTTCATATTTTTTCCTTCTTTCTTTTTTATCTCATTTATAATTGCTGACCGAGATGATCAACCGTACGGATAGCTTGAGCAAATTTTTCAGGGTCAAATGGTGTATTGCGGTATTCATTAGTTGTTAAGGCAACTTCAACAATTTTAGGAATATCTTCCTTAGTCAATCCTAGTTCCTGCAATCTGATTGGCAATCCTAATGCCTTGTTGAAATTAGCCACACGTTCCAGTTCTTCTTGTTCATCAAAATATGCATGCAAGACTAACACACCATAAGAAACAACCATACCATGAAGGTATTCTCCTTCGCGCCTGATGGCAGTTGTGCCATTATAAAAAGCATGGGCATGACAAGAGTTGTAGTAAAAATCAGGCTGATTGACCAAGTTAGAAGCATAACCAGTTGATACCACAATATCAAGTGCAATTTCTTCAACTGCCCGAGATACTTTGTTATTTCGTACATCTTCCAGCCCTTGCTGACCATAACGATAAAAGGCCTCTTTTGAAGATAGTGCCACAGCCTCACCTAATCTTGCGGTATGAGGAAACTCTGCTGTCCCTTTTTTCTTTGCTTCCAAGATAGCATGCTCAACTTCAGGAGCTTTTGAAATACCATCGCCAATACCTGCCCAAAAATACTTCTCAGGTGCTTGTGCAATAACACGCGTATTAATAAAAATATGAAGCGGCGAATCAGGATAGCCATATTTTAAAAGAGAATGATCATCATTGTAAACGACTGCAATCGCTGTCCCAGCCGAACAATTAGAGCAAATTGTCGGGAAAGTAAAGGTAGGTTTATCCAATTCTTTAGCAACCATTTTAGCTGTATCAAGTGCTTTTCCGCCTCCAAAACCAAAAATAGCTTCCGCTCTCTGTACATCTGGATTAGCTACCAGTTTATCAATGTTTGTTTGTGTCGAATCAACGCCGTAGACAAAGCTGCCCGTCACTTCGATACCTGCCTGCACCAAAATACTGCGAACCTCATCCTCACTGCTGGCCAAGGCTCTCTCTCCCCCAATTAAGACCACCCGCTTAATATGATAAGGTTTTAAGACTTCGGGAATTTCTTGATAGCAGTCCTCACCATAACTATAGCTTGCCATTATAGTAGTTGTCATTACCTTTCCTCCTATGAAATAATGGCCATCGTCTTTTTCTAGGCGGTGACAATTTATTAACGAAACAGAGACAAAAGATGATTTTCAAGCTATTTGAAGAGCACCTTTTGTATCTGCTTGATGCTTTTTATTATAGCAAAATATTCAGAAGATTAAAACAAGGACTTTACAGAAGAAAAGAACAGCCTTATACTCAGGACTTGTTTAGAATGTAAACAAGCCTATTTTTCAACATAAAAATCTATTTAGCTCTGTAAATTCCAGTTTTGTTTTCCTTGTTTGCGAACGAGGTAAGCCCCAAACGAGAGTTTTCACTTCGATAAAAGAGGCTGGGCAAAAACTCATCAAATAGTAAAAAGCCTTAAAATCAAGTTATCAAAAATGTTGGTTTTAAGACTTTTTAAATATCATAATATTTTTGACTAGAAATAGAATTTATGCCCAGCCTCTCGGTCTGAACCAGATTTGTATCTAGGGTTGACTTTCACTAGATTCAGCAATAAAGTTAAGACTATCTATGGTTCAATTCTATGGAGCATCCGCGGGAAAGGAATGGCTTCACGGATGTGTTTCGTTCCTGCTACAAAAGTCACCATACGCTCCAAACCAAGACCGAACCCACAGTGCGGAACAGAACCATATTGACGCAGGTCGAGATAAAAGGCATAATCATCCGGATTAAGTCCATTCTCTTTGATTTTCGCAAGTAAAGTATTATAATCTGTTTCACGCTCAGAGCCGCCAATGATTTCACCATAACCCTCCGGAGCAAGCAAATCAGCACAGAGAACACGATCCGGATTGCCCGGTACCGGTTTCATGTAAAAGGCTTTCAAGCTAGCTGGATAGTTGACAACAAAAGTTGGTATTCCAAAGTAATTGGAAATCCAAGTTTCATGAGGCGATCCAAAATCATCTCCATGCTCAATATGCTCATAATCAGTATCCTCATCTTCTTCGTGCTCTTGAAAAAGTGTAATCGCATCATCATAAGAGACACGCTTAAACGGTTGGGCAATATACTTCCTAAGTAAATCCGTATCGCGTTCTAAGATACCAAGAGCCTGCGGCGCCCGATCAAGAACACCCTGAATGAGCGTTTTGACATAAGCTTCTTGCAAATCAAGGGACTGTTCATGCGACATGAATGGGTATTCTGCATCCATCATCCAAAACTCTGTCAAATGGCGGCGTGTTTTTGATTTTTCAGCACGGAAAACAGGTCCAAAATCAAAGACGCGGCCAAATGCCATAGCACCTGCTTCCAAATAGAGCTGACCTGACTGACTGAGAAAAGCAGGCTCACCAAAATAGTCTGTCTCAAAAAGATCCGTTGTGTTTTCTGCTGCATTGCCCGATAAGATTGGACTGTCAAATTTGACAAAGCCGTTTTGGTCAAAAAACTCATAAGAAGCATAGATAACAGCGTTACGAATCTGCATAATGGCCATCTGCTTTCGTGAGCGCAGCCAAAGGTGGCGATGATCCATCAAAAAATCAGTTCCATGTTCTTTTGGCGTAATAGGATAATTGTCAGATGTCCCAATGACTTTTAAGTCAGTCGCATCCAACTCATAACCAAATTTCGAACGTTTGTCTTCTTTGACAATTCCCTTAATTTCAATTGCTGTTTCTTGATTAAGATGTTTAATAGTATTGAATTTTTCAAGTCCTGCTTCTTCACCAAATTTTTCGATAAAATTAGGCTTAAAAGCAACCGCTTGGAAAAAAGCTGTTCCATCACGCAACTGTAAGAAAGCGATTTTCCCTTTGCCTGATTTATTAGCAACCCAGGCACCGATAGTAACTTCCTCACCGACATGATTTTTCACATCAATAATAGATATATAGTCTTTAGACACAAAAATCTCTTTTCTAATTTTTATTTAAGTTGAATAACTTGTTTTTCTATTTTTCCATAAAAGCTTGTATGCGATTGATAGCTTCCTTAAGAGTGACCATATCTGTTGCATAACTCAAACGGACATTTTCTGGTGTACCAAAGCCAGCACCTGTTACCAAAGCGACACCTGTTTCTTCCAAAAGAGCTGTCGTAAATTCTGTTACATCGGTATACCCCTTCATTTCCATAGCTTTTTTAACATTAGGGAAAAAGTAGAAGGCACCTTCTGGCTTAACAACATGAAATCCCGGAACTTTTGCCAACAAAGGATAAATAGTATTCAAGCGTTCTTCAAAAGCTTGACGCATCACTTCAACTGTATCTTGATTACCTATTAAAGCTTCGATAGCTGCATATTGTGCCGCTGTTGTTAGATTAGAAGTTGTTTGGCTAACAATTTTAGACATAGCTCCAATAATTTCAGGGTCACCAACAGCATAGCCAACACGCCAGCCTGTCATGGAATAGGTTTTAGATACCCCATTAATAACAATTGTTTGCTGGCAAATAGGCTGTGAAATTGTTGAAATAGGCGTAAATTTTGCGCCATTATAAACCAGACGGCCATAAATATCATCAGATAAAATCAAGATATCATGCTTAACAGCCCAATTACCAATAGCTTCCAATTCTTCCTTACTGTAAATCATCCCTGTTGGATTAGATGGACTATTGAGCACAATCATTTTGGTCTTGTTAGTTCTTGCAGCTTCCAATTGTTCGACTGTTGCTTTAAAATGATTTTCTTCACTTGTCCTGATAAACACAGGTACACCATCATTCATCTTGATCTGATCTGCGTAAGACACCCAAAATGGAGTTGGAATAATCACCTCATCTTTTGGATTAATAACAGCTGCAAACAAAGCATAAAGAATAAACTTAGCTCCAGTGCCAACCACAATCTGTTTGCGCTCTACAGAGTATCCATAAAATTTTTCAAAATATTGACTAATGGCATCCTTAAGTTCAGGAAGACCTGAAGCAATTGTGTAAAAAGAAGCACGTCCATCTCTAATTGATTTCATAGCAGCTTCTTGAATATTCTTAGGTGTTACAAAATCAGGCTGTCCTAAAGAAAGTTCTAAAACATCTCGTCCCTGAGCCTTAAGTGTTTTAGCGCGAGCACTTGTTGCCAAAGTAACAGACTCTTCCATTTCTAAAACGCGTCTTGATAATTTAGTCATCATGTCTCCTTAATTATTTCCTTTAATTACTAAATCATTTAGCTTTTATACACTAATACTATTTATTATATCAAAAAATGAGTCACTTCAACGAGAATCTTCTGAAAATGTTGACTCGAAACGGAGAAATGACTAGCTAGAGCCTGATAAATTATTTTTCCATAGTTTTTATTGACAACTCGGCTATCTAAAATAACAATTGCTGAAAACTGCCTGTTATTGCGCCTTGTTCGGCCAATAGCCTGTCGCAAGCGTAAAATGCTTGTTGGTAAAGTATAGTCATAAAAAGGATTTTTACCTTCCTGCCGTAATTGACGATTTAATTTCTTAACAAACAAATCCTCCGGATTATCAAACGGCAAACGCGTGATGACCTCAATTAAGCGGTCTTGCTCAACAAAATCAACACCTTCCCAAAAACCTCCTGTTCCAAGCAATATATCAGCTTCTCCACGATCAAAACGCCGCTTAATATTAAAGGGACTTCCATTTTTCTCCTGAGTCAAATGAGTAAGTTTCGCTTCATCCAGCAAATCAGAAACAGCAAACATCGTTTTTTTAGAGTTAAAAAGAACCAACATGGGCTGCTTTAGCTGAGCCAATTGCAACAGCCGTTTGGTAAGCAATGTTTCATACTCTGAATCTGATATATCATTTACTCTAGGCATTGTCTTATCAACCCAAATAGCCTGCTGATGTGACTTTTCTCCCGAAATACTATCAAAAGTAAACTGTTCAAAGCCAAGAAGGTTCGCTAAACTCACTTTGGGACTAATTTGAAGAGTGGCTGAAACCAAGTAAGTCTTTTTGGTAGCCGGTAAAAATTGTGTAAAGTCAGTAAAATCAAGACGGGCTGACTTTAGAAGAACCGTTCGATGATCCCAAAAGAAATCTTCTTCAAACCAAAAGTCTGAATAAGGTTCTTCAAATAAAGCCTGTAAATCCGCTAACTCGGTCAGACTTAATTCTGATAAATGTTGCCGCAAGCGTTCAATAGTTTCTTTCTTAAGTAACTGTCGCTTTTCCTTATTAAAAAGATATAACAAATGATTTAATTCAAACTGAATGCTTTCTAACAACCGTTTTTCTAAAACATTTTGAGAATTCTCCAAAAGCTGATTAAGAGTCTGTAAAGTCTCAGTCATGTTGATTTGGCGCCTTGAAAACTGCTCCAAGGTCAAAAAAAGTCTCTGCGCCTCATCAATAACCAAAATCTGATTTTCAACAAAGGCCTGATCATCTTCTATACGCGTTAAGAGATAGGCGTGATTAGTAATAAGCAAACGGCTTGATTTTGCTCTTTGATAACTTTTCTGCCAGAAATCAAGATGATAAAAAAGGGATTGCTTACTCAAAGTGCCATCATGTCTGATTTCGTCAAAATAAGCAGCATAGCGTTGTTTTTGCTTGATCTCATCAAGATCGCCAGTTCTTGTTTCCAACAACCAAACCAAAAGCTGCATCTTATAACGATTGAGCAAACGATTATCATCTTTTCTCATCAAAGTCTTATAAAAGCTATCTAATTTGAGGTAATTTTGAGGACTCTTTAAGCTGTGACTATTGATATGAAAAGCTTCTCTTAAAGCCTGTGCCTCATTAGCCATGATTTGATCTTGAAGAATTTTGGTTGGAACACTGACGATAATCTGTTCCTCCCCATGCTGATTAAGAAGCGGTAAGAGGTAACCATAGGTTTTACCAATGCCTGATTGAGCCTCAATAAAACTAGCCCTACTATCTTCAAATTTCGCTTCAATAACTTGGGCAAATTTAAGCTGCTGAGTTCTTTCTTCAAGGTCTAACAAGGCGATATTAGTCGCAAAATCCTGTGATAACTGCCGTTCTTTTAAAAAAGGCTCTTCTTTTTTTAGGACAATTCCTGCCACTTCCTGATAATCTGATGACAAGTGATTGGAAGCTGCTGCAAAAGCTTCTTCAATAGGTAATTTGGATTCATACAGAAGACTGTCTGAGAATTGCAAGATTCTTTCCAAAGTCAACTTAGGAAGATCTGTCATTTTCTGTTTTAATTTCAAAAAAAGTTCTGCTGTTGCTTTCGCATCGGCAATGGCCGTATGAGCATCTGACAAGTCAATCTTTAAAAGCTCTGTCAAATTTCCTAATGAATATTTTTCAAAAGTTGGGTAAAAAACTTGTGCCAATTCAACCGTATCAACACGAGGTGTTAGCAGCTCAAATCCTTCTAAAAAAAGATGTTCTGCCAAAAGATTGGCATCAAATTTAACATTGTGAGCAACAAAAACACAATCATCAATGAGATGATAGATGTCAGCTGCTACTTCGGAAAAATCAGGCGCCTGCTGCAATTGAGCATCTGTAATTCCTGTCAATCTAATAATAGCTTTAGAAAGCGGCTTATGGGGATTGACATCCGTGGTATAAGTTTGAATAATTTGTTCATTTTCAATAATCACAATCCCAACTTGAATGATGGAAGCTGAGTGGCTAGCACCTGTTGCCTCCAAATCAACCACAGCATACTTTCTTGTTTTTTTCTCCGTCATAACATTAAAATTATACCATATTTCACCAGAAAATGATGGCGTTGTTTCCTTTCCTACTGTGTTCATAAAAGTGAGTTAATTAATCTATAATGACTGTTTAAATACCTAGGCGACAATTACTGAATTAGCTGAATAAAAAAACAACTGTTAGGGTAAGTTCATTCATATTCATTTTCTATTTTAAGCGATCTCTGCTATTTTTTCACATTTTTCTATGTTATAATAGGCTTAATTCAATTTCTTCAAGGGAGATATACTGTGAAAAAGAAAACCAAGCTGAATAATTACTATCTTGAAATGATGGAGCATTATCTTGATGTCCCTTATTACAATGAAAAAAGGCGCGTTCGTGTGCTTCTACCCAAGGATTACGACAAGGAAGATTGGGCTACTTACCCCGTTCTTTACATGCACGATGGGCAAAATATTTTTTACAGTAAGGAATCCTTTTCAGGCTACTCTTGGAAAATTATTCCGACCATCAAACAACACAAGGAATTGCCTAAGTTAATTATTGTTGGTATTGACAATTCCGGTGACAACCGCCTCAATGAATATGCTCCTTGGATGACCGATGTTGGGACGACACCTGAAACTGCTAGCAGTGGTGGAGATGGTATGGCTTATGGTGAATGGGTTGTTAATACTGTTAAACCCTTTATTGACCAAACCTATCGTAGCAAGACTGATCCTGCCAATACGCTCTTAGCTGGATCTTCCATGGGTGGTATCATTACGGCCTATATGGGAGCTGCCTATCCTCATATTTTTGGAAATCTCGGCGTTTTTTCTCTAGCCTCTTGGTTCAGCGAACGCGATTTCCTTCGTTTCTTGAATCACCATCCTCTGGATAAAAACAGCAAGGTCTTTATCCAAGTTGGTACCAAAGAAGGTGATGCTGTTGACGATGAATTTGCTCCCAATATGAATCAGGCCTATATTGACTGTACGCTCCACTACTATCAGTCCCTCCTACGCACTGGTCATCCTATGGAGCATATTGATTTACATATCATGGCCAACGAAATTCATCACGAAAAATATTGGGCTAATCATTTTATTGAATTTCTGAAATTCACATTGAAAGGATAACAGAAAAATAGATAGACAGACAGGTAGTTGCCACTTTAGTCTCAAGGATCGAGACTAAAACTGACAAAAAGTAGTCAATCAATAGATGGAAAATAGATTTTCGAATAAGCCTATTAAAAATACGGCTAAATGTTAGACGACATTTAACCGTATTTTTTGATAATACTCAAATGTAAACTTATATTTAGCCGATTTTTTATTTCGCCCAATCAACCTAAAAGGCTATTGTATATCAAAGGCTTGACCAAATGAATGATAATAGGCTAAAAAAGCTGTAAGACTATCATTAAATTTGATTTGTTTGTCCTCAATAAAAATGATTTGTGTTTTTTCAGGAACCAAAAAGTCAAATTGATGAGAGGTGATGATTAACTGCTTTCCTTGATCAAGTTTATCATAAAAGAGACTCAAGATATCAGAGATAACACTGAGATCTAAATTAGCAAACGGTTCGTCGAAAATATATAAGTCTCTTTCGATTTGCAAAAATAACCAGATGGTCAAATACCTGCGCTCTCCCATAGACAAGGAACCAAAAGGTTTATTCAAATTATTTCTAATTTTTTGAGGAAGGCGCTCCATTGTGATAGCACTATCCTCGGACAAATCTCCAATTAAAGTTATTGTATCTTTTACAGTGGCCTCTGCAATAAAGGGTAAGCCTTGACTATGATAAATAATTCGACTATTCTTAGGAAAATCGTGAAAATTTTCAGGTCTATTATGGTCTAAGTCAGAAATTAAATCCAATAACAGTGTCTTTCCTACACCATTTCTACCGATAATAAGATTTAATTTTTGATTGGCAAAGGACATACTGACATTATCCAATAATAACTGCTGATTTATTTTTAAATTAAAATCTTTGATCTGCATTTTAATTCCTATCTTTTATGGAAAATACCGATGACTCTTTCAGACAGTAACTGCCCACAATAAGCCAAGCAAATATTGGCAGGTATAAAGGAGCTGCATCCACAAGCTTACCACTTATAGTTAAGCCAATTTCATTAACCAAAGAAAAAATATTTATAAAATGAAACAAGCCACTTAAAATAATATTTTTAGACGTATACTCCAATGATAGCAAAGAAAGCAACAAATAAGATGTTAAGATAGCCTGCAAGGTTACTGCATTTACAGAAAGCTTTAAAAAGATAGCAAAAGCAAAAAAACAAATTGCTATTCCTAAAAAGGTTAAAATATTAAAAAACACAAATAATTCTAAATCAACACTTTTAGTTATTAATTCAAAGATAAAGAGCAGAATATTAATTTGTACGATTGTTAAAAGAAAATTGACTAATAAATTAACAGCAAAAATATAAAATTTTGAACCCGTTAGACTAGAAAAAACTTTGAGATAGTTATTTTCTCTAAGAGAAACAATATTTCCTGCCCAGCCAAATAACATGGCAATAACAATAATATAAGAAATATAGGGAGTCAAAAAGACAAATTTCTCTTGAGCATCTAAGCCGATTCCTCTTTTGCTTAAAGCTAAAAACAAATTGACAGCTGGTAAAAGCAGGGTATAAACCAAAAAGAATTTATTGGACAGAGTTATATTTATCTGAAATTTAAACAGTGCCAGTATTTTCTTTAACATGACTAATGATGACCTCCAAGTGATGTTCATACTTAAATTAAGGAAAGGGTAGATATTTTTTCTCATTTGGAAAAGATTGATTTTTATCTTTGTAATAAGAAATGTTATAATTTCGAGGGTCTATCTTTGTATTATCGATTGAAGGAAATCCTTCAGTAGAATAGACTCTAACCAATTTGCAAAAATTCATCGCTGAAGCTGTTTCCAATAGTTGAAGACTTATAGGAATATTGAGATGCTTAGAAGCTATCAAGAAATCGTCCATTGAAAAAGTTTTATCTCTCACTACCCAATCTTTAAGAGGTTTAGCTGTTTTTAAGTAGTCATAAGTTTTCAGCAATAACTTTAAAGAAACGTGTTTTTCAAAATAATCTGTATAAATGTTACGAGTATCTTCCTGCTTAGAAATAAATTCTGTATTAGAAATAAAAATTTGTTTTAAAACGAATAAAAAGATACTTTTTATTATAATTTGAATTAAAACACAAGTCAAGAGCTATTTTTTAAAAATAGATTATAAAGTAGGCATATTGTTGTTAAATAAATGTAATAAAAATTCTATAATATCCATCGAAACTATGAGGCTAGCAAAATCTTCATTGCTCGGAATATCAAAAAGAGTTTGGGACAAAAGTCTCAAACTCCTTTAATCTGTGCAACATCAAATGTTTGACGCAGTGGTTTATTGGAAGTCAACCCATTAAAGTTGACAATGAACCTATTTTTTATTAAATTCGTCCTTCTTCTTCCAGTTTTTCTAAGAAATAAGGCATCTGCACGCGCCACCATTCCCAGTCATGAGCAACATCTGAACCCCAGAAGTCAAACCATGCTGGAATTGATTTGGCTTCAAAAGCTTCTTTCAAGCGAATGGTATCAATAATATGCGGCTCTTCCCATGCTCCCTGACCGACCGCAACGATGAAGCGATTGCGGCGATAGCGATCTAAGAACCAAGAATCTTCTTGATTCCAGAGATAATCAATAGGAGAATTGTAGTAAACAGCAGGATCCCCATAAAATTCACCTGTAAAGAAACGCGCATCATAAACCCCAGATAGGGCTACAGAAATATCAAATAAATCTGGATGACGCAAGGAAAAATTCACCGTATGAAAAGCTCCCATTGAACAACCAGTCGCCATCATCATCCCATCCCAATTGGATTCGTAACGAATCAGTGGTACCAATTCATGAACGATATAGCGATCATAGGCTTCATGCGCTAGAGCCATATCATGACCTGATTTTCCCTCAGCTAACCATGACTCCCTATCTAAAGAATCAGGTGTGTAAAATTTTACCAAACCGCGGTCAATAAAACTTTGGCAGGCTTCAATCATACCAAAGTCACCATATTCATTCTGACTACCGCCCGATGATGGAAAGACAATAATCGGTTTTCCAGCATGTCCGTAAACATTAAAATACATTTCTCGGCCCAATTGACCAGACCAGTGACTTCTTCTCTCAAAATGCATAGTTAAGATACCAAGAGCGAACCAAAAAGTACTTGAAATTAAAAAACTGTTTAAGAAATCAGAATTTGTTAAATAATTTAGTCCCTTTCAAACTTCCTGACCGCATTTATCCTTTCAATATCATTATTTAATTCTCAAAGATTAGATTTTAGCATGAGCAAAACAGATAATGTCACGCATTTCATTCATGGTTTCTGTTCGAGCTAAAATACCAACTTCTCCCATAATTTTAGCAAAAATACCCGGAACAGACTCAATTTCAATAATATGATGACCAAATTTAGTTTCAATATCCTCTATGCTATGCGCATAATGTTTATTAGCCTTACGAGCTATATAAACAACGTTATAAGGATGAGTGATATGAGCTTCAAAACGATTGTCTTTAACAATATGGGCATACTCATTAAAAACATCAAAATCATTGGCATAGTCCCACATATCAATGGTCAGGCCACCTGGCGGACGGCAGTTAACTTCAAGCGCCATTAAATCTTTAGTCTTTTTAATACGGAAGAATTCAAAATGGAAGAAACGTTCTTTAACATTGAAGGCTTCAACACATTGCTCACCTAGTTTAATCAGCTCTGGTGAGATGTCGCGAGGGACATAATAGAACATATCGTTATCTTTTTCCACCGTATCCAAAACCGCTTCAGAATATTCCAAACTAGAATAAAAGACAATATTGCCTTCGTGATCTGTCAAGCCATCGAAAGTAACGATATCACCATCAATGAATTCTTCCATGATATAGTCAACTGTGGGATTTTGATAGCCAAAAAAGTCTTCTAATTCTTCAGCTGACTTGATTTTGTATGTATCCGAAGCACCAACGCCAGAGTTGGGTTTAATGATAACCGGAAAACCGAGTTCCTTAGTCAAAGCACGAGCATCTTCAGTGCTAGTAAAGACGCGGCCACGAGCAACTTTAATTCCTGTCTTGCGGAAAATTTCTTTCATACGTGCTTTCGTTTTGATAGAAAGCATATCTTCATTTTTATAACCAAAAACATTAAAATCCGTCCGCAAATGGGCATCTAATTCCAACCAATATTCATTATGGGATTCAATACGATCAATTCTGCCATACTTATGAGCAAAATAAGCAACAGCACGGTAAACCTGATCATAATCTTCCATATTATTAACACGGTAATACTCCGTTAGATGATCACGTAAACCCTGACTTAATTGCTCATAAGGGGCATCCGCAATCCCTAGTGTATTGATACCATTTTCATACAAACGGTGGGCGAAAGTCTCAAAATTTGCTGGAAAATGAGGGGAAATCATTACAAAATTCATTTTTCTATCCATAAATAAATCCTCTTATAGTTTCTACTTCTTTAGTCTAGCACAATTTTTAGGATAATTCTATGGACATGACAAAATTTTCTGATTATTTACTCTTTTTAAAAATTACTAAAACAAAAAAAGACCCTAAGGCCTTTTTCTCTATTTTAATGAAACTGCATGCCACCATCAACCAATATAGTTTGACCAGTAACATAATCTGAATCAGGGCTAGCCAAGAAAGAAACGACATTGGCAACATCTTCTGGTTTTGATAAACGCTGCAAAGTGATGTCTTTGGCAAATTGTTGCATGCCCCACTCATCATCTTTTCCCGCATTTTGACCGACCTTATGAGCAATATCATACATCATCGGTGTTTTAACAATACCAGGCGCAAAAGCATTAACTGTAATGTCATCTTTAGCTAAGTCACGCGCTGTTACCTGAGTGATTCCGCGTACAGCAAATTTAGTTCCTGAATAGAGTGTCAACTCTGGATTTCCGACAACCCCAGCTTGTGAACTGGCATTGATAATCTTTCCGCCATGTCCCAAAGCTTTAAAATGCTTATAAGCAGCTTGCGTTCCCCAAATGACACCTCCGACATTAACACCGTAGACCTGTTTAAATTGTTCTTCAGTAATTGTTTCAACTGGAGTCGTTGGTCCAAGGCCTGCATTGTTGACCACAACTGACAAATCTCCAAATTTTTCAACAATTTGATCAAAAGCATCAAAAACAGCCTCACGTTTTGAAACATCTACTGTTACTGCTAGGGCATCTTCCTTGGAAATACTAGCAGCAGCTTCTTGAACTGCTTGAGTATTGTAATCCAGCATGCCAATTTTAAAACCATCGGCATGAAGACGTTTAGCAATAGCAAGGCCAATTCCCTGACCTGCACCAGTAACAATTGCAACTTTTGTCATATTAAAAACCTCCATTCTCGAATAATAATAGTATAAACTCGACAAAAAATAAGGTCAATTAAAAAATGACGGCTTTCCTTTCTTTTTGATTTCAAAAAGAAAGCATTTTTGTTAAACTAAAGATATGAAAATCTTAAGAACTTTAAACGATGCTGCTCGTGAAAACACCTATTACCTTGTTAATGAAGAGGCAGTCCTCTTGATAGACCCTGGAAGCAATGGTGATGATATCCTTGCTCAATTAAAGGAAATCAATAAACCTATTGCTGCTATTTTACTGACCCATACCCATTACGACCACATTATGAGTCTTGATTTGGTACGGCAGCATTTTAATTATCCGCCAGTCTATGTTTCTGAAAAAGAGGCTTCTTGGCTGGGCAGCCCTATTGACAATTTATCAGGATTGAGTCGTCACAGTGATATGGAAGATGTGGCTGCTGCTCCTGCTGACTTTTTCTTTAATGATAATATGGATTACCATATAGCTGGCTTTCATTTCAAAGTTGTTCCAACACCCGGACATTCTTGGGGAAGTGTTTCCTTTATTTTTATAGATGAAGAAATAGTTTTTTCGGGAGATGCTCTCTTTAAAGAAAGTATTGGGCGTACTGATTTGCCTACTGGAAATTTTGATGAGCTCATTAACAGTATCAAAGAAAACCTTTTTAGCCTGCCAAATTATTTTAAAGTTTTCCCAGGGCATGGCTTTGATACAACAATTGGACATGAAAAGAACTTCAACCCTTTCTTTAACCAGTAAATAAATGAGTAATCTTCAATCAAGCTACTTGATTTGCTTTATTTTAGTAAGTATCAAAAAACGGATGATTTAGAATCCATTCTATCATCCCGATAAGCAAAAAAGCCCAATCAAGGGCTTTTTTTATATCTTCAAGAATCGTCTCATTGATAAAATTGAGCCTAAAGCCCCAATCAAAATACCAACGATAAACATGGCACCAATAAGGTAAAAGATGAAAGGACTTGGTTCATAAAGAGAGAGATTTTGAGCAGCAAGATTTGGATTGAATTGCTCAAATGCAAAGATATATAAGTAACCTACAACAACCGCTGGAATAATCGCTCCAATAAGACCAACCCAAGCTCCTTCAAAGAAGAATGGCGTTCTGATATAGCCATTTTTGGCACCAACTAAACGCATGATTTGAATTTCGTTGCGACGTGATAAAATAGTTATACGAATCGTATTGGAAATCAAAAAGATAGCAACCAAAACTAGGAGGCCAGTTCCTGCAAGTCCCCATGTCCGAACAAAGTTAGCCAAACCAAAAATACGATCAGTATCTGTGCCGCCATAAGCAACTGAATCAACACCAGAAATTTTCCCAATAGCTTTAGCTACTGTTTTGACTTCACTAGGTGAAGTTGTCTGCACAATGTATACATCATATAAAGGATTGGAATCCCCATCAAACAAGTTCCAATCGTCTCCCATGGTTTTCTTAAGTTTCTCTAATTGTTCATCCTTACTTGAAAAGGTAATTGATTTAACGTGTTCAATTTTTTTAATTTGATCATATACCTTATGATAATCAGGATTGTTAACTGTTTTATTGGCATCATTTGAATCTACATAAGATTTAACATTATCCTTAGAATCAACTTGCAAATAAGTATTAATCTGAACATTTTTTTCAATACCAGATGCTAACTTTTCAGTATTTAAGAGAAAGGCTGCAAAGATACCGACCAAGATCAAGGTAATGGTTACAGAGCTAACCGCTGCAACAGTCATCCAGCCATTACGTTTTAAATTTTTAATGGATTGCCATAAATGACGGAAAAATCTTCTAATCATTATATCCATACTCTCCTTCCTCTTCATCACGAACAATACGACCATCTTCAATGGCAACAACACGATGACGAAGTGTATCTACAATTTGGCGATTATGAGTTGCCATCAAAACAGTCGTCCCTTGAAGATTAATACGTTCAAGCAACTGCATAATTTCCCATGAAATTTCAGGATCCAAGTTACCTGTAGGTTCATCGGCAATCAAAACCTGCGGATTATTGACAATGGCACGTGCGATTGCCACCCGTTGCTGTTCACCACCTGATAATTGATCTGGAAAAGAGCGCATTTTGTGTTTCAGCCCGACTAAATCAAGAACTTCTGTTACACGCTTTTTAATAACACGCGGTTTTTCACCGATAACTTCCATGGCAAAAGCAATATTTTCAAAGACCGTTTTGTTAGGCAAGAGTTTATAATCTTGGAAGACAACCCCAATACTACGACGCAAGATGGGAATTTCTCTTTTCTTCATCTTAGCTAAATTAAATTTCCCAACTTTAAGAGCCCCTTTAGTCGTTCTTTCTTCACGATAAAGCAATCTAATAAAGGTTGACTTTCCAGCACCTGATGGACCAACTAAATAAACAAATTCACCTTGATTAACTGAAATTGTTATATTTCGCAGAGCAGTTGCACCGCGGTTATATTTTTTCGTAACACCCTTCATCTGAATTAATGCCATAATTTTTATTTCCTCTCGTTTTTATTCCATACGCCATTTGAGAAAGGCGTCAATAAAACCATCTAGTTCACCATCCATGACCCTATCTACCTGAGAAACTTCATAGTTTGTCCGATGATCTTTCACCATAGTATAAGGGGTGAAAACATAAGAACGAATTTGACTGCCCCAAGTGATTTCCTTTTTGTCACCTTTGAGAGCATCCACTTCTTGAGCCTTTTTTTCCTGCTCCATTTGATAAAGTTTAGCCTGAAGCATTTTCATGGCTCGATCGCGATTTCCATATTGGGTACGATCTACCGTCGAAGCAACAACAATGCCGCTAGGAATATGGGTTAAGCGAACTCCAGTTGACACTTTATTCACATTTTGTCCGCCAGCACCACCAGAACGGAAGGTATCCATCTTGATATCTTCATCTCTAATATCTACTTCTATGGTATCATCAAGCTCTGGCATGACCTCAACAGAGGCAAAGGAAGTGTGGCGACGTTTGGCTGAATCAAATGGTGAGATTCTGACCAAACGGTGAACACCCATTTCTGATTTTAAAAGACCATAAGCATTTTGGCCTTCAAAAGATAAAGCGACTGATTTAATACCAGCCTCATCACCAGCTTGATAATCCAAAACGTCTACTTTGAAACCCTTGGCATTTCCAAAGCGGGTATACATTCTCAGCAGCATATCACCCCAGTCTTGGGCTTCTGTACCGCCAGAACCCGGATGGATCTCCAAAATAGCATTGTTAGCATCATAGGGTTCTGATAAAAGAAGCGTCATCTCATAACTGGTCATAATCTTATCAAGCTTGACAAGGTCTTCTTCAAGTTCGCCTTGCAAACTATCATCTTCTTCTAACATTTCTTGCAACAATTCTGTCTCATCCGACAGTTCCTGCATGCTGTTGAAGGTTTCATATTTGAGCTTAAGTTCGTTTAACTCTTGTGATGTCTTTTGGGCAGCAATATTGTCATCCCAGAAGTCTGGTTCTGTCATTTGATTTTCTAAAAGAGCGATCTCTTCTTCTAAGCGATCTAAGTCAAAGAGACCTCCGAAAGCTAGTCAACTTCTCTTTATTTTCTACTATTTTTTGGCGAATTTCTGCCATATCCATATTATACATACCTCATTTCCAGCATCTTTTTTATTCTATCATAGTTCTTTTAAAATTGCCATCTATTAAGCAGAGCAGTTCGCTCTTTTATAATAGCGTCATTATCTGAATGAATGCTTAAAATGAAATCATACAATTCTTGAGTTGGCTTTTTAACAATTTCACCCAAAGCCCAGATAGCTGTTGCAGTATGAATGGGATTGTTATTCTTGTCAATGATTTCCATAAGTTTTACAAGAGCACTTTTATCATGACCATTAGCTAGGGCAATAATGGCATTGCGCTGTAAAATATTTTTTCCCCGCCAAGAACCAGCAATCATACCAAATTTTTTCTTAAATTGACTATTAGACAGTTCTAAAAACGGCAGCAATTCCGGCTCTGCAAGTTCAGGATCGATTTCACTGGCCAAAGGATTATGAATTCCTTTATTGTAAGGACAGCAAATTTGGCAAATATCGCAGCCATAAATAACAGTTTTGATTTTTTTACGAAATTCTAAGTTCATCATGCCCTTATCCTGCGTTTGAAAGGAAAGACAGCGCTTAGCATTCATACTGCCGTCACCAAGAAGACAGGAAGTCGGACAAGCATCTAAGCATCTGTGACAATCACCGCAATCATAATCAACAGGACTGTCAGGCTCAATTTCTAAATTCGTAATAAGTTCACCTAAGTACATGTAAGAGCCAAACTCTTTTGAGATGACTAAGCCATTCTTGCCAATAAAACCTATTCCAGAGCGCTGGGCAACGGCTGTATCAACCAAAGCACCCGTATCTACCATAATTTTATGCTCTAAAGGGAAATCTTGACATAAACTTTCAATACCCTGCGCCAAACGCTGTAATTTTTCCTCCAAAACATAATGATAGTCCAAGCCCCAAGAATTTGGCGTAATTTTGCCGCGTTTATACTGAGTTTTAGGTGGTTTAACAGGCAATTTATGGGGATAAGCAATTGCTATTGAAATAATGGTTTTAGCACTAGCTAAAGAAAGTCTGGGCTTGATACGCTCTTCAATATTTTTATGTTCAAAACCTGAAGAACGCCCTTCTTCAACAGAAGCACGTAATGATTTTTCTAAATAATCGAAATCATCAGCTGTTGTAAATCCTATTTTTGAAATCCCAATATCTTGAGCTAATTGTTTGATTGCTTCCTTAATCATCATAATTTTATTTTAAAGAAAAACAGCAAAGACTGCAAGAGTCAGTTATTCTCTCAAACTTTTCAAACAGCTTAAATACACTAATTGTTATTGTTAAAACCTGTATCTACAAAAAAACTTTTTAGTTAGGTAATTGTAATGAAATGACGATTTCGATTTTGTCAGTTCACCTTTCGCAAAGTTAATTAGGTATTGACAGAAACTAACCTTCATGAACTTAGATAAGCTCCAACTGTTTCCCAAACAATTGGAGCTGTCACTTGCAGTGCAAAGGATACTTTAACAGTTCAGTGGTCTGTTAAAAGTTTGAGTTTAAAAGCCAAGATGCAAAAATTCCAATCAACCACTGTGTTAAATTAACCCTCTTGTCCAAAAATGGCAATTCCCAAATTTATATTTGAGATTAGCGTGTTTATCAAACATCATAAGAGCACTCTTACTTTTTAAATAGCCCATGAAACTTGAAACACTTATTCTTGGTGGAAGGCTGACCAACATATGAACATGGTCTGGCATCAGATGGCCTTCGATAATTTCAACATCTTTGTAACTGCATAATCGTTGGAATATCTCGCCTAAACTACTTCGATATTGATTATAGATGATTTTTCGTCTATACTTAGGGGTGAACACAAGGTGATATTTACATATCCACTTTGTATGTGATAAACTATGTGCCTTTTGTGCCATCTTTTGCTCCTTTCGCTTTACAATAGGCTTGAATACCTTTATTGTATCGCGTTTGGAGATTTTTTGTATAACATTCAATGCGCACCCGCATAGCGAGTGGTTTATTTTCAATCTGACTAATAACATAATTTTAATATGAAATTAGCAGGAATTGAGAAAAAAATTAACCTATCAAAAAGAAGAAAACTCTATCTGGAAAACTCTATCTGGAAAATTCTTCACTACTTATAAATTATGTTAAAGTGAATATGTCTTATTAAAACTTGATACTTGAACTTGACATCATGTACAAAACTAATAAGGCGAACTAAGAAAGCCCCTACTTTTATGAATGGTTAGAAAAATCATGGCTACACGATTCTTACTGATATTATTGGCCTTTCTCGGTTGTTTTAAAACCTTAAATTTTTCCAAAAATTCCATACAAGAAAAGCCGATGAATTTGTTCAATTTCTTCTCCTAAATTCTCATTTTCTGATAATTGATTTCCAATACTATTGAGAGCATCCATAACGTTTAATATAAGTTCTGTTGACAAATCTTTAGCGATAACTCCTTCATCTTTTCCTAGCTTAATATAAGAACGATAAATCTCACGTTTTTTGGCAACAATGGCTTTCGTTAATAATTTTGAAAAAGTAGGATCTTTTATCGTTTTTTCTTTAAAATAGACAGAAATCTGATGACTCATTTTTTTTTGACATAACGCTAAAGCTTGACATAACTTCATCTTAAAATCTATTTCACTGGTTAAAATGTTTTCAGCTTCCTGTGTAATTTCTTCAAATAGTTTATTAACACATAAATCTACTAAACTCTCTTTACTTTCGAAATAATTGTAGATGGAAACAGGAGATACTTGTGCTGCCTTTGCAATAGACTTGATACTCGTCCCTTTAAAACCTTTTTCTTTAAATAAATGCAAAGCTGCTTGAATAATAGCTTGTTTTTTTCTCTCTGTTGTTTTTTGATATTGATTCATTGAATACCTCGCCATCATTATAACATAAAAATGAAATATATTGCTCAAATTTCATTTTTGTTTGTACCAAGTTTCCCTCGGAAAGTTTTCTAAAGTCTTAAATCCATTTCCTTAGTTATCCAATCGGGGTGCAAGTGCATCTCTAAAGCAGTACTTGCCTGTGACATACTTTCACCACGTGGTAAGAATCAAAGCAGTAAGCAAAGCTCTTATGCCGTCCCAACAACTCCTCAAACCTGTTGGCTTCGTAGCCTGAATCATCGTTGATAATAACCATGTTTTTGAGACCATAGTGTCCGTACTACGTCTTAAGATAGTCGGTTATTTGAGAAAACAAGTTCTTGCTTGTCCAAAAATAACCAAAATTGAACAGGTTTGATGAGTTTGCCACGTTGGCTATGGCAACGATCTCCTGCATGGATATAAGGATATAACCCCATCTAAACTTCAAATGCTGGTCTTTTCCCTGACACCCAATCTAGACACCCTCCCCTTCAAATCAAAGAGTCTGAGAAATCTTTTTGTCTCAGACTCTTTTTGGTGAGAGCCGTCAAAACAGATGTGGTTTTACTTAAGGACTAGTTTTTGCCCAAATTTGTGATTTTATTCAACACTCTTTAACCCCTCAATCATATCAATGGCTTTAACCTTTCGATGCAAAAGTAAATTTGATAAAATGGTGATTCCTAAAACACAGACAATAGCTAAAGCAAAACACCAATATGGTAATTCGTTCGGCATAGCCTGCAGTTCTGTCGTCATAGCGTTAATAAAAAGGATAAAGAGCGAATGACCGACAGGTAAAGCAAAGCCCATAGCTACACAAGAAATAATTATATTTTCCTTAAAAATAAGGTTATTCACTTTATTTTTAGAGTAGCCTAACACTTTGAGTGTGGCAATATCTCTAGTTCGATCAAAAATATTAATAGATGAAATATTATAAATAGTCGCTACTGTTAATGACATGGCACAAATAAGAAATAGAACAACCATTGGAAATGTCGTTGATAAAATAGCATTCATATTTGATCGAACATCCTTTTTAGTTGTATAAGTTAAATCCTTATCAATAACTTTGGCCGATTGAATTAATTGGGATGTTTTTTCATTACTATTTTTTCCTTTTTGGATTAATAGCATTGAGGGGTGAAGGGTAACGCCTTGTTCTTTCAAATAGTCAGCGTCAGCAACAATAAATTTAGAAGAATATTGGGTTGATATGGCTGTTACTCTAACTTTTATGGGAGATTGTTGAGTATTTGAAAAGGCTAATCTTACTTTATCCCCAATCTTTAAATGAAGCTTATTGGCATAAACCTTTGGTATGACAATGCCATTTGAATAGTGAGACAATTCTTGACCGTTTTTCTTATAAACTTTCATAAAATGCTCTTTTTGACTACTAGCATATAAAGTCGTTGCAATACTATTATTTCCTTGTCCAAGTTCTAACTTTTGAATATCTAACTTTTCAAACTTTAGATGTGGATTATTTGATAATTTATCTTGTATAGAGTTAATTTTAGGAGAAATAATACTAATATTATAAGTATTGACATCATTAATTTCCGTATTAACTACAGTAGTCATAGCGTTATAATAACCAAAAGCTAATATAATCATCAAAAAAGATAAAGCAACACCTAGTAAATTAAGGCAAAAACGTATTTTATTTAAGAAAATATTCCGAATAACATATTTACTTCCATAAGATAAATACCGCCATAAGAAAGGAATCCTTTCTAATAAAATACCTTTAATATTTTTAGGAAGCTCCTGTCTAATCAAATTTGCTGGTCTCTCTTTTAAAACTTTTCGCGTTGAAAAATAAATAGCTAATAAACCAAATAATAGAACAAGGCAAAAAGAAGGAATCAAAGATTGTAACTCAATCTTCACATGATAATTTGGTAAAGCATACAATGAAGATACTTGAGCTTCACCAATATCAGTAAAAGCAAAGTAAGCTAGCACACTTCCAATAAATGTCCCAATAGAACTTGTCAATAAAGTATAGAATAAGTAATAACTTCTTATGTATCTAATTCTTTTACCTAAGGAGCGCATGATTCCTGTCTGTACTCTGTTTTGTTGTATGAGCCGTGTCATTGAAATAAAAGTAATGACCGCAGCAACAATAAAGAATAAGATAGGAATAACCCTGCTAAGACTTTCATCGGTTGTGATTAAACTTTTTAAATTAGTGTAGTTACTTGATTCAGTTGTAACAAGACCAGAAATATAAGTTGTATCATAATCTTCAGAAAGTTTTTGAAGAACCTTTTTACTATTATTACCCTTAATCTTTAAAAGAAGTTGATTATAAGAATGATTTTTTTTTGAAATATCGAAAGCTTTCTGTTCTGTGATATAACCTATGCCGAATTTTTGAGGCTCAGGTGTTAAATTATTTCCTGATACTTTCATAACAAACTCAGGATTCTCAATAATTCCTGCGATTTTAAAAGTGAACTTCTTACTATTGATTTGAATTTGTATAGAATCATTCATCTTATAATGATGCGCCTTAATATAATCACTATCTAACAAGATTTCGTTGTTATTGAGTTTTTTTCTTCCCTGCACAATATAAGAACGATTTAGCTTAGAAGTAGGAGAAAAGCTAGAAATTGTTAAAGCAGAGCTATAATTTTTGAAAGTTTGTTTTCCTTCAAAATTAACACGTCCCTCTGCCTCTTGTATATTAGTATATTTATCTTTAATAGCATCTATCTTTTTTGAAGTAAGCGAAATAAAATTTACTGTTGCATCGCTCAGGTGATAGTCATGATAGTAGTTTTTTGTATAATCTCTTAAGCTACTGGCAACACTAGACAAGCCAACAAAAAGAAAGGAACCAATAGAAACAATTAAAATAATTGTTATAAATTGTGCTATATTGGTACGAATATCTCTAAATAATTTTTTTAATAAAATTTTCATCATATTACCACTCTAACTCTGAAACTGGAATTTTATCTGAATTATATTCAATTTTCTCGATTTGTCCGCTTCGAACATGAATGACTTTATCGGCAATTTTTGAAATAGCACTATTATGAGTGATTAAAACAACGCTCTTTTTGGTACTTTCGTTTAATTCCTTAATCAATTGAAGGACTTCCTTCCCAGTTTCATAATCTAAAGCTCCTGTAGGTTCATCGCAGAGTAATAACAGAGGATTTTTAGCAATGGCTCGTGCTATTGATACCCTTTGTTGTTCACCTCCTGAAAGTTGTGAAGGAAAGTTCTTTAATCGTTCAGACAATCCTACTCTTTTTAGAATATCCTTTGGATTCAGAGATTTTTGGGATACCTCTATGGCAAATTCCACATTTTCTAGGGTATTCAAATTTGATATAAGGTTATAAAATTGAAAAACAAAACCAATTTTTTCAGCACGGTATTTTGTTAATTCCTTTTCACTGAAGTTAACAATATCCTGTCCTTCAACAAGTATTTGACCTTCAGATACTGTATCCATTCCCCCCAATAAATTAAGAATAGTACTTTTTCCAGCGCCACTGGCTCCTAAAACAACTACAAATTCTCCGGATTCAATGTTGAATGAAACATGCTTTACTGCTTCAATTTCCTGATTTCCTACTTTGTATCTTTTCGATACATTTTTAAATTCAATAATGTTCATCTTTTCCTCCGATTAGTTCTCTTCAGATTTATAGATAGTATATAAAAACCAATTCTGATTTTTACTTTTTTCAATTTTTGAAAACCCAATGCTTTTTAGCAATTTACTCAACTCATGGCTTGTTTGATACATTGTCATGTGATAGTTTATTTTATCTTTTTCAGAAGCGACAACCAAAATAGAATGGCTGGACATCACTCGGTAAATTTCTTGAAAACCTTTTTTTAGATCCTTCCAAAAAAGATGGGTTTGGATGGCGAATACGACATCAAAATATTGATTTTGATAGGGTAAGGCCTCTACACTTCCAATTTTAAGTTGAACACTTCCATTCTGTACTGACTCTCGATTAATCCGTTTTGTAGTTTGATAAGATTCTTTAGAGATATCTATTCCATGAATCTCAAGATTCTTACCTAAAGCGATAAGATTTTTGATGGTACTACCTCCACCATAGCCTACTTCTAAAATCCGACTATTGTCTGAGATAGCCGTCTGTCTGATCACCCAGAGACTGAGATCTTTAAAATAGGAAGACCAGATTTTGGTAATTACTCGGCCAACAGCACCGCTAGGTTTTTTAGCTTGCTTAATAAGATAATGAATCAACATGTAAAGTTACAAAATTCTCCTTTTACATAAGTTTGAAATATTTATATTTATATTTCAAACTTTATTGTATAAAAATTAAAGAATAATGTCAAGAAAAAATCACGCCAATCGCATAAAGAAAATAGAAGGATAATTCCTAAAGTAAGTTCTAGTTTTCATCATAAACAAGAAGTTAGACTGAAATGACAACATAGTGTAGAACTTAGTCTGGGACAAATAGGACTTACTAAGATGAAACACAAACATTTAACCCTCTCAGACACCGTCGTAATGACATTCAATGGGCATCGAACGGTAAAGGACTTTTCATGAGATCGGATCACAAATTGGCAAGATTCTTTCAACTGTTTCTAAAGAAATTCGTAAGCACCTCTCATCAAGAATAACTGTTATGAAGCACGTCAAATGCATGAAGAAAAGACTGTTTTCAGAGAATAATTTCACAAGCACAAACTCTCCTCTTAAGAATAATAGACTTAGGAGATGTTTTGAATGACTGAAATCCTTAATTTTTTGATTGCGGTACATGATGATCGTAAGAATTGGAAAATCAAACACTGTTTGTCTAATAGTTCTTTTGATTTTCTTTGCTCACCTGACAGCAGCCGATAATGGTAAGATATTGAAGACTTTGGAAAGCCTATGGGTCTGGTCTTCTTTACGTCGTGTTCTTAAGCTAGAAAATGGTATTCCATCCATGATACGCTGCAAGGCGTGTTTGCGACCTTAGATAATCAAGTTCTTGTGAGGGTCAACTCTGATGTAGTCAGAAATGCTTCAAGAAGCAGAGTTATCAGCTAAAACCTTCCCAACCTTTGCTGCTGGCTTTTGATGGCAAAACAATGAGAGGCAATGCCAGTCCAAAAAGCGTTACATGTTGTCTCTGCTTATGCGACAGACTTGGGCATCTGTTATGATCAAGTGGTAACTGTGATGATAAGGGAAGTGAAAACACAGCTATACCAGATTTATTAGAACACTTATCAGTAAAAGGTTGCCTAATTAGTATTGACGCTATGGGCATTCAGAAAGTCATTGCCAATAAGATTATCAAGAAGTAGGCAGACTGTTGCTTAGCTGTTAAAGAGAATCAAAAAGGACTCTTAGAGACTATAATGAACTGCTCCCTGTCAAGTGGACAATGAAATAATGAATCGGTTACACTAAACTAGACAGAATCTATAAAGTGTTCTACACTAAAGAAA